>Ga0255426_10211_pt1 | contig 11729 bp, 3 predicted proteins | sample ANMaggSeSYBR02J9_FD_182666 | JGI IMG/M metagenome (GOLD analysis project Ga0255426, IMG submission 182666) | Sediment cell enrichment communities from methane seep in Santa Monica Basin, California, United Staets - ANME aggregate JGI... | ecosystem: Environmental > Aquatic > Marine > Cold seeps >...
ATTCAGGTTTATCACTTGCGTTTAGTTATAACGCTGCAAATAGAATCAGTAATATTACGGACCAGCTTGGAAGAGAGATCAATTATGAATATTATGCTGGGAAGCTGGCTAAAGTGACTGATGCAATGAGTGAATCTTCACTGTATTTCTATTACAACAATGATAAACTTAAGAGTGCTGTTGATCGAGTTGATAGTACAGTTCTCTTTTCATATGATATCGAAGGCAGAGTTGAAAAAATCGGTAAATCCTTATACAACAGATCAGATGATTCCTATCTTGACAATTTTACATTGTATTCTTTTGTATATAATAGTGAAACTAATACTACTTGCTCAACTGATGCAATGGAACATAGCACTGAAATACAGGTAAATGCTCTCGGAAATCCAATATCAATTACAGATGCAATAGGAGAAGTTACATCAATGGATTGGGATAATGATATGAATTTAATAAATGTTACTGATGCCAATGAAAACACTGCCATGTATGAATATGACTCTTATGGTAATTTAATTAACCAAACAGATCCGACTGACAATTCGACATTTTATAGCTGGAATATTGCTGATTCCAGTACGGATTATATCACTTTACTTGCAAATATTACGAATAAAAGAGGATTCACTACAAGTTATGAGTATGATGTGAATGGTAATTTAAACAGGACAGTAGATACAACTGGAAACAGTTCATATTTTGTGTATGATGCTTTTGGAAATATAATAAGTGCAACAGATTTTAGAGGAAATATTACTACTTCTACTTATGATGCACATGCAAATTTGGTTAATTCCATAGATGCAACAGGGAATGTTACAGACTATACTTATGATATTGCTGGCAGACTTTTAACAGTAACTGATGCTAACAATCACATGATTACGAACGTGTATGATGATAATAATAGACTTATTAAAGTAATAGGTGCAGTTGGAAATGAGACAATTTATGAATATAATGCAGTAGGAAGTTTAATAAGCACAACCGATGCCAACGGGAATAAAATCAGTTCTAATAGTAATATTATCGGTAAAGTTGAAGGAATTACTGATCCTGATGGGAATAAAACCTCTTTTAAGTATGATAAAAATGGAAACCTGATTAAGTACACCACAGCAAAGGGAAGTAATACAACCACAGAATATGATGATCTGGGTCGAATGGTGGCGGTTACAGATGCATTTGGAAACGCTGAGAATTATACTTATGATGCAGTAGGAAATTTGATAGCTGTGAAGGATAGAAACGGCGGCACTACAACGTATACGTATGATAATCTTAATAGGTTAATTACCATAATAGATCAACTGGACAACACAAACACTTATAGCTATGATTCCGGTGGTAATATTCTCTCTATCCAGGATCCGAACGGACAGACCACCAGATATGAATACAATGCTCTGGACAGAGTAATTCGGATCACTGATGCCCTGGGTAATAAAGGCGTATTTTCGTATGATGCCAACGGGAATCTTTTGACTTATACTGATGCCAATGAACATTCAATGAAATATGAATATGACGAATTGAATAGACGTATAAAAGCAATTTCGCCACTTGGTTATCAAACGCAGTATACTTATGACCCGGTAGGCAATGTAGTAAGCAAAAAAGATGCCAATGGAAATATTACTCTTTACGAATATGATGCTTTAGATAGACTTATATTAACTGCATATCCTGACACTGGTAACGTAAAAAGAGATTATGATGCGGTTGGTAATCTTATTCGAATTTCGAATATAGGAATTGGGTTGAATGATATAACACAGTTTTCTTATGACGAACTTGATAGACTAACAGAAGTTACAAGAAACTACGGCTCTTTTTCCAGGACTATTGGTTACAGCTATGACAAAAATGGCAATTTAGCATCAATGCGAGACCCGGATGATGGGATAACAACATACCAGTACGATGAGCTTGATAGACTTATAGAAATCTCTGATCCATACTTAGAGGTTACGACATATCAATACGACATAGGCGGTAGAAGAATCGAAATGGAACGTCCGAATGGTGTTATTACACTGTATTCTTATGATGCTGCAAACAGGCTTCGTAGCCTTGTAAACAAGAAGTCAGGCGGAGATGTAATTTCAAGCTACACTTACACTTATGACAATCTTGGAAATAGGTTGAATATGGAGGAAGCCAATGAAGATGTTACCTCATATACATATGATGCACTCAACAGACTCGTTAATGTGACTTATCCCTCTGATGACTTTACACAGTTTACTTATGATGCGGTAGGCAATCGGCTGTCTAAAACTAATAGTACATCTTCTGTAGTTTATACTTACGATGATGAGAATCGGCTGCTAACTGCTAATGGGATTGGATATAGTTATGATAATAACGGAAATCTGGTCAGTAAGAGTGATGGAACAAATTATGAGTATGACTATGAGAACAGGTTGATAAAAGTTATACTACCAGATATAAGTCAGGTTACGTATCAGTATTCTCCTGAAGGGGACCGTTTGAGCAGGACCAATAGTAGCGGAGCGATATATTATCTGTATGATCTTGAAGATATTCTCATGGAACTGGATACTGGCGGTGTGGAGCAGGTGAGGTATATCCATGGACCTGGAATAGATGAGCCTATCAGTATGCATAGGGGTGGGAGCGCGTTCTATTATCAGTTCGATGGTTTGGGTAGTGTAACTTCGTTAACCGATGCAGGTGAGAATGAAGTTGCATCATATAATTATAACGTGTTTGGTAATATTTTGGAAGAAACTGGAAGTGTAGTTAATCCTCATAAATTCACAGGCAGGGAATACAATAAAAATACAGGGATTTATTATTACAGAGCGAGGTATTATGACGCTGAAATAGGAAGGTTTTTAAGTAAGGATCTTGTTTGGAATCCGTTCGGTCTGCAGAATTTAAATGGGTATGCTTATGTGGGGAATAATCCGTTGAAATACACGGATCCGTCTGGTCACATCATAGTTATTAGTTCATCAAATATATTTTCGCCCACCCCTTGGTGGCATCATATTCATATTCCTACAAAAATCAATCACAAACTACTGCTTAAATATTCGCCCTTTTCGAGGCTTTTTTCAAGTGAATCACAAATACGACCCTCACTTGAACCTGTTAAACTCAAGCCAGATGATCTAAGTAAAAGTAAAGAGCATCCCTACGGACCTGGAGCAGATCCAAGTTCATACACTCGATCCGATCTAAGAAAGGAAACAGGACTTGCAACTGGAGGAGGTACTCAAATCACAGAATATGACCCGGCATATGACCCTAAAGACCCTTTTCAGGAAGGTTACTTGTATGCACGAGACACTGGAGGATATAAGTCATCTGGTATTTTTGCCTTTTTGCACGCCCCTTTCATGATTGGTGGTGAGATTTATAGAGAATTTCTTGGTGAGAAAACCGATACCCAGCAGGAGCCAGCAGGAAAAAGCCAATCCCTCAACGAATATCATTTTGATCTATATGTAAATCCCTATTATAATCCAGATTATCCTTATTGGTATAGTGATTATCGCTTTTATACATACGGTGGAACCGATGTCACATCAATAGAAGATTGGCATCATTTCTTCATCCTTGTCGAACCAGAAAAAGTAGAATATAAACCTGGAGAAATTGCAAAAGTAACAATAGATTTATTTAATTATGCAGAACCTGAAACCATCTGGTTAGGCGTAAGCTTCAAAGACCCAACTGGAAAATCCGCAGAATATGACCCACAAATAACTATAACCCCACAATCAACTACCATTGACCAATACGAAATAGAAACATTCACAGCAGAATGGACAGTACCCGATGATGCACCATTAGGACTCTACAGAATAGCTGTAAATACCTGGAAGGATGGCACATTTACTGAAAAGTATACTGATAATCTTGAATGGGTTTCAATTTTTAAAGTAGTTCCAATTGAAGATTTTTCAAGAGGTTATGCAGATAATGATTTCTACTATCTCACCAGTTATTCGGCTCCGGGAACTATCAATGTTTATGACAGGGACACATTAAAATTGCATACTACAATTAGCTTACCATATCCACGTTTTATGGACTCTCATGGCGATCTGTTTGTCAGTACATTCAAAGAAGCTTGCTATCCTGATGGTCCCACTGATTCGTGGAGTGGAATTGCAATATATGATAAATCAGATAATTTCAACTGTCTTAAAAAGACGGATCTCAGATGGGATGTATATCATGACTATTCTACCAGGCAGCCAATGATTGATGATAATTCTATAATGCTGGCCCTGACCAAGGGTCAAGGTTATGTCGATGAAATTGCAGTTTACGATTCTGCTCCACCCTTTAATCGCACCACAAGTATCAATATCCCTCGCGGCGATCTTAATGACGCAGCTCATGATAATAAGTATGTCGGTATAACCACCGACTGGTCTGGTTATCATCAATATGTATATGAAAAAGGAACATGGAGTTTGGTTGCTGATATTGTTGGACCATATAACGGGGGTAGCATGGCGTTCTACCATGGAGATCACGATTATTTGTTTATAAGCTACACATATAAGCATGGACGAGCGGCTGAATATATAAAATATAACTACCATGACCTGAATGGGCCATACGTGAAAAAAGTGGTAACCTCTGAATTTGAAGTCATCCGGGATATAATTGCCTGTCCACCCTATATACTGATTTCCGGTTGGAATATTGGGGAAACCGAGCAGTTATTGCAAGTACGTGATGCACAAACAGATGCGGTAGTTGCTAATTTCGAGCCCACATTCGATGGCTGGATACAATGGCTGGATTATTACCTTGAATATCTCTCTCCCCTTACAATAACAGCTGCGTGTCCGGTAGACTTAATTATGACAGATCCTGACGGGCTTACCATTGATAAACAATCGACTGAAATACCGGGAGCAACTTATATGATAGCTGATTTGAATGGGGACGGGGACCTCGACGATCGGATCATTATCCCGGATCGAAAAAAAGGAGAGTATCAAATAGCAGTAATTCCGGAATATGATGCTGAAAATTCGGATACATATACGCTTGATGTTTCTACGGTTAATACAACTATTGTTTTAGCGGAAAATGTTCAAATTAGCGATATACCAGCTCAACCATATACGGTCGAGTCAGCAGAGGAAGGAATAATTGTGCAAAGCCGTATTTCATTGCTAAAGGGCTGGAACCTGATCTCAGCACCACTGAACCTCACCATACAGGAGCTCGGAAACGAATCAATCGTCGGTGATCCGTTAAACGTCACACCAAATAATAGTCTTACATCTATCTACAGGTACAATACCACATCAGCACAATTTGAAAAATCCGATCACTTCCCTGATTGGGGTTGGTATCCTTCAACTGGCTCAGAGAATTTTATCGAGATTGAACCCGGGAGGGGATACTGGGTGATGGCTGATCAGGACTGTGTTTTAACATTTGATGGAACAAGTCCGTCTGGTCTTAGTATATCATTAAATAAAGACTGGAACCTCGTTGGATGGTATTCAATGTCTGAGGCTCTGTTAGGTGAAGAAACAATGGTAGGAAACCCACTGAATGTCACTCCTGAGAATAGTTTGACATCTATTTACAGATATAACGCTACCGCAGGATTATTTGAAAAATCCGATCACTTCCCTGATTGGGGCTGGTGGCCTGCAACAGACTCAGAAGTATTTACTAAGCTAGAGCCAGGGAGAGGGTACTGGATAATGGCTGAGAATGGGTGTGTATGGGGGCATGAAATATAAAAAAATCTGTAGTAATAGCATTTGTGGAGTTTAAAACCTTTAAGTCATTTAAAAGTTTCTGAGCAGACATCCGAATAATGATTGTAAAATAGGGGCGCTACAATAGATAACCAAACAGGAAGAAGTGATATAAATGAAAGAAAACAACAAACAAGAACGCATAATAACGATCACATTCGCTGCGATCTTGGTATTTACCGTCTTTGTAGCACCAGTCAGCGCAGCAGATCTCCATGTTGGTACAGGTAGACATATTCAGCGATTCAAGATGCGATAGATGCAGCTAGTCCACATGACACGATTATCGTACATGATGGCACATATTCCGAGAACTTGGATGTGAACGTGGTTCACTTAACAATCCAATCTGAGAACGGTTCTGCTGTAACGATTGTCCATGCTGTGAATTCGGATGATGACGTAATCGGAGTAAACGAGAATTACATAAACCTCTCTGGATTTAGGGTGACAGGTGCAACATGTGGAATATATCTTAAAAAAGGTGTAGGTCACTGCAATATTTTTGATAATAACGCATCGAACAACAACTTCGGTATCTACTTGGATTATTCGAGTAGCAATACGATCACGAATAACACCGCATTGTACAACTACAAAAGCATCCTCTTGGATGGTTCACACAACAACGCGATCATGAACAACACCGTATTTAACAGTAACGGCTACGGCATCTATTTGTCTTCTTCGAGCAACAACAAGATATATGTCAACAACTTCATTGATAACAAAAATAATGTTCATTCCTACGATTCAAACAATATCTGGAATTCTCCACAACTAATAACTTACATCTACAACGGCTCAGAATATGTAAACAAACTCGGAAATTACTGGAGCGATTATACTGGCTTGGATGGAGATGGAGATGGAATCGGAGACACGGATTATTATCATATTATAGGTATCGATGCAGATTATTATCCACTTATACAACCATTTAAGAATTATATCCAGATTCCCTCTACTACTGAGGTAATAATGAACGAGACAAGATCAATCACCCACGCTTTATTTGAAACTGTTATTAGCCAAAATTCAACATTAAATTCTTCAGTTACAGGGGATTTTAACGGAACTCTCAATTTTACCGGTCTTGAGTTTGTTCTTATAAATTCAGGATCACTTACCGGAAAAGGATTCTCCAAAGGTGAGTGGATAGCAAATATCGAAGGTGATCCTTATAGTGGTTACTGGCAAGGCATGTTATTCAAAAAACCTGAAGATAGAGAGATTTATCTAAAAGGCATAATTTCAGGTGGCATAAAAGGGATCGTCGAAGGCTACTTGATAGAATCTATTAATGGAAGCGGTATTTATAACCAATATCAGGCTACATGGACAATCAGTCGGATTGGCAATGAGATAGTCTTTACAGAAATAGATTTGAATGGAACGATAGATTATCAGGAGAGCATTGAATATTTATCTGAACTTTATACTCTGCAAACTTCTATTAATGGAGTAGCTTCTGGATACTACAATGGTTCTTTAAGTATTGTTCTGACCCATGTTAGAATTGATAACGAAACCAATCCCTACTATGGTCAGGGTTTCTCCATAATTTCTTATGTCTCTGAATTTGGCTCGGGAGAAGGGTGGACTTATGATAAAATTATCTCACCAAACATGATGGATCTGGATGGTTTATTAACTGATCCACTCATGGGCATAGTTTCTGGAACATTGGATGAGAGTACTTCACCAAGGACTCTATCCCTATCAATAGAAAGAATAGACCTTGGTTTGCCACCAATGAGTGATTTGAAGGTTATATAGTATGGGGGCCCAGAAGAGTCAGTCCAGGACAATCTGTTAATTATATCATTGAGTATAGGAATGTCGGTATAAAAAATGCTGAGAATGTGGAAATAATTTATGAGCCTCCTCTTGTATCAGAATACATTTTTAGTTCGATTGGAGGTAAATTTGATTTAGATTATCAGCTTGTAAGGTGGAATTTTGAAATTATCCCCCCTAAAAAAGCGGATTACTTGATTGCTCAAGTTTCCATTTATTGGGCTCTACCAGGAGATTTGCCCGTAGAAAATACTGGATATATTTATTCAGGAATAGATCCAAACTTTAGTTATATCACTTCATTTTCTAAAGATACAAATATATGTTTACTTTGTAATATTTTACCAAGTTTAGCGTCAGAACTATGCAATTTCGCGTGTACGATTAGGCCAGAACATGTATTGGCCTGGTTTAAAGGAATGGCTTATTGTAAAGAGAGATACGCTTTGGGCAATAGTATACAATGTTCAGAGGTTGGTGACTATGAAAATGAAGCACAATGGGACTATATTTGTATGTATTGGAGCAAAGTGATGAATGCTTTGATTACAATAGAACAGGGAGGGGATGCCTCTGTTCTTATTGAGGAATTAGAAGAAATAAAGCAAAAACTTCCAGAACCAAAAGAATGTGGACCGAAAAATCCTTCTATAGACACTGATAGCTGGATTGGATATATAGCTCTTCCTTTCGATCCTAATGCCAAACATGGTCCTGAAGATTATGTCTTACCAAGTCAGAAACTAAACTATACAATCGAATACGAAAACGAGGGAAAAGGAATTGCTTTCGGTGTTTATTTCACTGATATCTTGGATGAGGATTTAGATGATTCGACTTTAGAAATTGGTTCGGTTATTAACACTACAGATTGTTCGGTTATTACTCCAGCTGGAATTTACGATCCTGGAACAAGAACTATAACATGGTTTGTTGGTGAGGTTGGACCGGAAGAAAAAGGTTGTGCAAACCTCAGTGTTAATGTAAGAAGCGATGTAAAGGAAACAGAAATAATCAATTATGCCACAGTTTACTTCCCAAGCGTTCCTGAAGAAACGAGAACTAATGGCATTGTCTCGATTGTTGATATAACTCCTCCAAGGTATTCAAATGTTAATCAGAGCAAATCTGTTGTTACTGCTGGGGAAGCTGTTGAAGTTTATGCTTACTGGCAAGATGGTGTGCAATTAAACTACACGTGGTTAGAAACAAATGATAGCACAACGTTGCAGAATGTTAGCTATTTAGAGCATTCAGGAAATGAAGCATGGAGCAATTTCACAATACAGACAACTCAGAAAGGAATGGTATGCTGGCGAATACATGCAAATGACACGGCAGGGAATAAAAATGCAACACCAATGCTTTGCTTTGATGTTCAGACATCGCTTAAGTCACCAGTAGCTCTGTTCAACTACACGCCTTTAACACCTGTAGCTGGGGAATTAATTATGTTCAATGCATCATCAAGTCACGATCCAGAAGGATACATCGCCAACTATAAATGGGACTTCGGAGATGGAAACGTCACATCCAAAATAGGCCCGATTATAGATCATATTTATTTTTCATCCGGAAACTACACAGTAAACCTCACCGTGACAGATAATGACGGCTTGAGCGATTCCACTACAAAATACATAAATATCACTCCAGCACAGAAGACCCATACCATCTCATTAACAGCAGGCTGGAACTTAATTTCAGTTCCATTAAATCTCACCACCTGGGAGCTAGGTGAAGAAGCAGTGGTAGGCAATCCATTAAACGTCACACCAAAGAACAGTCTTGTATCCATTTACCGGTACAACGCCACATCAACAAAATTTGAAAAATGCGATTATTTTGATAACTGGGGCTGGGGGACATCCACAGGGTCTGAAGAGTTTACTAAGCTGGAGCCAGGGAGAGGATACTGGATAATGGCGAAGAACGATTGTGTGTGGGGGCATGAGGTATGAAAACCTCTTAAGGAATTGAGTGCCTGCTACGCCTGAAGGGCGTGCAGGTAACTCAAATAAACGCGGGCACCAAAATAGTAAGTGGTTTTCTTCCAATACCACAATAGGGTGGCTGCTCCAGAATCCCATAAACATTGAGAAGTGCTACCTTAAAGGGATCCCAATCATCTGAGGCGAATAGCAGGATTGGAGATGTAGTGGAGCGTTTACTTTCTAAATCATTAAACAATTTTATAGCCTCATCTAGGGTTTCAAGTCTAAAAAATATCGTACCTCTGGTTTCACTGAAGCAATGTGTGCATGATGCATCCCTGAGGATACATTAAATAGAATAAACATCAAAAGTATTTATGATTGTATTGATCCTTTCAGGACAACCAAACAAGAAAATGCTCCCTTCGGTCGCATTTACTTGAGATATATCTTTATAAAATATATACGGCAAGAAGAAGTGATATAAATGAACAAGAAACAAGAAGGTAAAATAACGATCATACTCGCCGCAATCCTGCTATTTACCATCTTTGCAGCACCAGTCAACGCAGCAGATCTCCACGTTGGTACAGGCCAGACATATTTGACGATTCAAGATGCAATAGATATAGCAGGTCCGTATGACACGATCATCGTGCATGATGGTACATATACCGAGAACGTGGATGTGAACGTGTCTCACTTAACAATTCGATCTGAGAACGGTTCAGTTGTAACGATTATCCATGCTGCAAATTCGGATAATGATGTAGTCGTAGTATCTGAGAATTGCCTGAACCTATCTGGATTTACGGTGACAGGCACGACAGGATCATGTGGAATATATCTTGAAAATGGTACTGATTACTGCAACATCTCCAATAACAACATATCGAATAATAGTGATGGGATCTTCTTGCGGAATTCGAGCAATAATACGCTCATGAACAATACTGCAAACTCAAATAGGAATGGCATCTTCATGATTTCATATTCTGACAACAACACACTCACAAACAACATAGTAAACTCAAACGAGGACGGCATCGACCTGTGGGGTTCGAACAATAACATACTTACAAACAACACAGTAAACTCAAACGTGGACGGCATCTATCTATTTGGTTCTGACAATAACATACTTACAAACAACACAGTAAACTCAAACGAATGGAAGGGGATCAAAGTGTGGTGGGGTTACAACAACGTGCTTACAAATAACATGGTAAACTCGAACTTGATAGGTATCGAGCTGTGTGATTCAAGCAACAACCATATCTATAATAACTACTTCAACAACTCAAACAATGCCCAGGCTGACGGTATCAACACCTGGAATATCACAGCCACGTATGGAACAAATATAATAGGTGGTCCCTATCTTGGTGGGAATTACTGGGATAATTATGCCGGTGTAGATACAGATAAGGATGGATTTGGAGATACTCTGCGCCCGTATAACTCTTCAGGTAACATTCAAATTGGTGGAGATTATTTACCGTTGGTCCCGGTTCTATTAAGAACATACACAATCAGCCTCAGTTCGGGCTGGAACTTGATCTCAGCACCCCTAAACCTCACCATACGGGAGCTCGGAAACGAATCAATCGTCGGTGATCCGTTAAACGTCACACCAAAGAACAGTTTTGTGTCCATTTACCGGTACAACGCCACATCAGGATCATTCGAAAAATGCGACTATTTTGATAACTGGGGTTGGTCTCCTGCTACAGGGTCTAAGAATTTCACCGAGCTTGAACCTGGCAGGGGATACTGGGTAATGGCTGATCAGGACTGCGTTTTAACATTTGATGGAACAAGTCCGTTTGATCTGAATATATCAATAAATAAAGACTGGAACCTTGTTGGGTGGTATTCAATATCTAAGGCTTTGTTAGGTGATGAAGGTGTGGTGGGAAATCCACTGAATGTTACTCCCAAGAACAGCTTGACATCTATCTATAGATATAACGCTACTGCAGGATTGTTTGAGAAGTGCGATCATTTTGATAACTGGGGTTGGTCTCCTGCTACAGGGTCTGATGGTTTTACCAAGCTTGAACCGGGTAGAGGGTACTGGGTAATGGCGAAGAACGATTGTATGTGGGAGCATGAGGTATGAAAACCTCTTTATTCTCTGTGTAGAAACCATCAAATTAAGGAAATGATTTCTGCCTACACAATTTAAGCTTATAACAATTGATGTTAAAGCGGATTTGATCAA
>Ga0255426_10216_pt1 | contig 11542 bp, 9 predicted proteins | sample ANMaggSeSYBR02J9_FD_182666 | JGI IMG/M metagenome (GOLD analysis project Ga0255426, IMG submission 182666) | Sediment cell enrichment communities from methane seep in Santa Monica Basin, California, United Staets - ANME aggregate JGI... | ecosystem: Environmental > Aquatic > Marine > Cold seeps >...
TAAAGATGTATATAAGGAATTCTTTATACTTGACCTGGATGGAAATATTATATTTTCTACCAAAAACCACACAGGAAATGCAGATAGTCAACAATATTTCATAGAAGCCTCTAATGGAAGATTGTATATATCAGATGTTTATCTCACGGAAGTTACAGGCTCTCCTGAGATAATAATTGCCAATCCGATCAAAAAGAACAACACATTAACGGGCATAATGGCTGCAAGAGTTGGTTTGGAGCAATTATACGGGATAATAGAAACAATTGATATAGGATCATTGGGTGAAGTTTTTATAGTCAATAATAAAGGAGAAATCATCTTTCATGAGAACAGGTCCAGTATCCTGCATGAAAATATAAAGAATAATTTTGCAGTTAAAGAAGTCACATATGAAAAGAACGGGATAGCTGAATACGTCAATTATCAGGGAGAAACTGTACTGGGTTCATATTACTGGCTGCCCCTGTATAGATGGGGTCTCATAGTGGAAATGAATAGGGATGAGGCTTATATTGAAGTATTGACACTGGGAAGGCTGACTGTGGCAGTATCCATGTTTGCCATTCTGGGTGTTATTCTTTTTACTTTTTTTATTTCAAGAAGAATTACTGAACCGATAAAATCCCTGGAAGACGGGGCTATAAGCCTTGTGGAAGGGAATTTCCAATCTATTCCCATATCTTCAAAAAATGAGATTGGACGGCTGACAGAAATATTCAACCAGACTGCTAAGGAATTGCTGGAGATCAGAAAAAAGCTTGAAATGAAAATAGATATGGCAAATAAGGACCTGGAACAAAAGAATAAAGAGCTCGTTAATGCAAATGAAGAGTTAAAAAAGCTGGATATGTTAAAATCAGATTTTATTTCTCTGGTATCCCATGAACTGAGGACACCTCTTTCGGCAATACGGACTTCTTCCGAGTTCCTTGAATCAGAAGAAGATGTTGATCCGGGTGTGCAAAAAGAAATGCTTGAAAATATAATAAGGAACGTGGACCGTCAGGCCCGGTTGATCAATGATATACTGGACCTTACAAAGATTGAAGCAGGCAGGATGGAATTTCGGTTTGAGCAGGTGGATTTCAAAGATATGGCACCAGTGGCAATTGAAAATATCAGGCCTATTGCCCAAAAAAACAATATAACAATTACAGAGGATATTCCTGATAAATTATCTACAATATCCGCCGACAAAGAAAAGCTTATCATCGTGTTGAATAATCTTTTAAGTAATGCATTGAAATTCACACCGGATGGTGGTACCATCCATTTATCAGCAAAGGAATACCAGGATTATATAGAGATCAAGGTCAAAGATACAGGTATAGGGATCGAGAAAGAACAATTAGATAAATTATTTGACAAATTCTATCAGGTTGACAGCCCATCTCGTAGGAAAATAGGTGGCAGTGGACTTGGGCTTTCAATATCCGGTGAAATTATCAAAGCCCATGGTAGTAAAATCCATGTAGAGAGCGAGCCAGGACAGGGAAGTACCTTCTGTTTCAGATTAAAAAAGTAGGATCGATCATGAAAAAAAATATTTATATATATATTATAGCCATTATTATTGTGTTATTACTGTCAATTACAGCCATTAAAGTAATTGATAAACCCCATATTGAAAAATCGATATATGTTGCTTCTATGACCCCACAAGAGATGGAAGCAGGTCTTAAGGACAGAACCATAGCTGGCTTTATTTCATGGGAACCCTATCCGGCAAAGACAGTATCCGAAGGATATGGTCGATATCTTGTAAATTCCAGTGACATCTGGAAAAACCATCCCTGCTGCGTCCTGGCTGTCTCAGATTATTTAAAAGATGAGGATATGATCATGGCATTGGTCTGGTTGCATATAAAAAGTACAAGATTCATCAATGATCCGATCAATAGGAACACGGTCGTTAATTATGGCTCCGATTTTACCGGTGTGAACAAAACAGCCATATCAATTGCCATCAACAATACCGAATTCCTGGAATTTCCTGACATGAATGAAACAAGAAAAGTATTTGAGATACTGAGCGGAACCGGTGTTTTAAAAAAAAGTCCGGAATCGATGGGTTATGAAAATGTTGACGAACTTCTGTCAAATCTGATTATTGCAGAATATTACAACGAAATCAGGAAAAAATTAAACGTTGATCCGGACTGGGTCCCGAATGCTGTAGATGGGAATATCAGATTGGGTTATATTGATGGTGATCTACATCACCTGGGTATATATATAGCAGTACAAGAAGGATATTTTAATCAGATCGGTCTTATTCCTGATAAAAATATTCATTTAATGAAATTCAGGAACGGTGTTACATTAACAAATGCTCTGGATCAACGTGAAGTGGATGCGGCTGCTTTTGGAATGACACCATTGTTAATGTACAGAGTGAATGAAAATGGAAAGGTCTATCTTATCAATGGATTTAATTCAGGAGGGTCATCTCTTGTCGTAAGAGCGGATTCTGATATACGATCAATTGATGATCTTACTGGAAGAACAATTGCTACTCCTGGTTTTGGCTCTATCCAGGATATTATTTTAAGAAAGATGTTCGATGAATTTACAATAAAGACTGTATGAGATCAGAATAATAGAGCGCTTGATGATCGTATGGGATGTTCACACCCTGGGCTCACCGACATATTTATAAATCATAATCTCGATTATTATAATCGTAATTATGAAATTTATAAACCGTATTCAAGAGCTTTATTTTCTTGAGCGCAAACATAAAGAACCTGGCGCTCAGCTGATAATAATCTATGGAAGACGGCGTATAGGAAAGACAGAAACTGTACTGCATTTCTCAAAACCAAAGCCAAGTATATATTTCTTATCAACGAGATCAAACGAGAAGGATAATATTGACAACTTTTTTGATGCTTTATACGAATATTTCCAGGATGAGACGTTATTGAGACTTGAGAAGAACTGGGAAAATATATTCCAGTATCTTTCTGGAAAAAAGGAACGATTGGTACTGGTGATTGATGAATTCCCATATCTTCTCGAATCCAATAAAGCTGTCACTTCGATTTTTCAGAGGGGATGGGACTTATATCTTAACAAGACTAACATTATGCTGATCCTCCTCGGCTCATCAATGAGCTTGATGGAATCCGAGGTATTGAGTGCAAAATCGCCATTGTATGGAAGAAGAACCGGGCAATGGAGAATTACTCCGTTGGAATTTACGCATAATCGTGAATTCTATCCCAATTATACGCAGCAAGAGCAATTATACATATACTCATGCCTTGGTGGGGTTCCTGCCTATCTTTTACAATTCGACCCGTCAAAGGACTTCTGGGACAATGTTCATGATAAGATATTATCAAAAGGTGAATTCCTGTTCGAAGAAACTGATTTTTTGTTAAAGGAAGAGTTAAGAGAACCAAAAGTGTATTCATCCATTTTAAAAGCCATATCACAGAGCAAAATAAAATTTAGTGAGATAATGACACAGACGGGCATCAGTAAATCATCCCTATCTGCATATCTGGAGACACTGGAACGGCTGGATCTGGTTGTGAGGGAAATTCCAGTGACTGAAACTGTCCGATCAAAGAAAGGCAGATATTTTTTAAAAGACAATTTCTTTAAATTCTGGTACAGATATGCGTTCCCAAATCTGAGACATCTTGAAAGCGGCAACAGTAAATACGTCCTTTCAAAAATCAAGTCTGATTTTAACAGGTACATGGGACATTCTTTTGAAGGAATAGCCATTAATTTTCTCACCGGCACCCTGCAACGTATACCTTTTGAGTTTACAGATATTGGCAGGTGGTGGCACAAAGAGACGGAAATTGATATAGTCGCATTGAATGAGGATACAGGAAAAGTTCTTTTCTGTGAATGTAAGTGGAGCGAACTGAAAAGAAAAGATGCTAGTAGAATATTAATTAACCTCAAAGAAAAGTCAACCGCTGTCAAATGGCACAAACATGAGCGTTCAGAATACTTTGGATTGATCGCAAAAAAGATTGAAAATAAGGCAGATTTACGGAAACAGGGATATATTGCGTTCGATCTACAGGATATGTTCAAATAGCTGCATTGTAAAAATATTTTAACTCAATTTAATAGTATATCAAGTATAACTTGATAGGCACTGTCCTAAAAACCAGTTATTTCAATAGAGGATTATTTAAATCGATAATTGCATAGACACGGATACATTCAACTCCTACGGAGTTGAATGCCTGCAACGCCTAAGGGGCGTGCAGGTAACACAGATACACTCACCTCCTGCGGAGTTGAGTGCCTGCTACGCCTGAAGGGCGTGCAGGTTACACGGATTTAAGGTTGTTGTGGTCGATATCATAAGATTCCATTAAGTTTGTGATAAAAAGTATTTGATCAAAATCAAATCCGTGTAAATCTGTGTCTGAAAAATAACTGGAAAATGGTACAGTGCCAACTTGATATATCGAAAATGTTCACTCCGTTCACATTGTCTAATCCTCCATTCTTCTCGAATGTCGGTCATGACTGGTCATCTAATGGAATAGACCCATGAACATTACAATAATTATCAAGTTCAAACTAATTCCAATTATACTGACTATTAACCCGACCTCAGAAACCTGGTTATCTGTCCTTTTTGACTGAAGTCCGGATAATACCATTCCGACAATTCCAATTAAAATCCCGTAATATACTGGTCCAAAAGTACCTATACTGATACCAATTATAAAAATCAGGACCGGTAAGATACTTAATATACCACATATCAAACCGGAAGATCCTAACATATTATATTGTTTTTTCATTCGTGCCTCAACGCGTCTACAGTATTCATCTTCGCTGCTTTATTTGCAGGATATACACCTGCGATCAGGCCTACAATTACTGATACACTAAAACCTATCAGTATTAGTTCAACTGGAAATACCGGTGGCATTCCCATTACCATTTGTACTGCGTAGGCTCCTGTAACTCCCAGTACTATACCAAGCAATCCACCGATCACACTCAATACAATCGATTCTACAATAAACAGGAGCAGTACATTCGAATTGGTAAAACCCAACGATTTCATTATCCCTATTTCGCGGGTTCGTTCTGTTACTGTTACCAGCATGATGTTCATGATACCTATTGAGCCTACGATCAATGCGATCAAGGCAACTGAAATAAGCAGTGCTGCCAAAGCATCAGATAATCGGCCCAACCCCTCCAGGTCTTCTGCCTGGTTCGACATAAAATATGGTTTTGCATCATTATTGTCCATATCACGTGTAGGAACACCAAAATGACGGCCCAGTCTTTTATCAACTTTTTCATCTGTTTCCCTTATGGTATCCAGGCTGGATGCCATGGCCAAGAAAGCGCTATAATCATTTTCTCCCAGTATTTCATTTAATGTTGAAACTGGAATTAAGATCACATTATCTCCAATCCCGGATGAAAAAAATGATTCTTTTGATTCTTCAATAATTCCCTTGACCATGAATTTCCTGGTAATAGTATTGCCATCGTTTGTACGAAATGTGATATCAATAGAATTTTGAGTGGAAATTTTGCGATCAAATTTATCATACGCTATGTCATGTCCAATGACAGTTACATATTTGTCCTTATCATCCAGGAAAGCTCCATCTTCCAGTTTAATATTCGTAATTTCTTCCATATCCTTAGTAACTCCAGTAACTTCGATATGTTTGGAAGTGGAATAGTATGTTACCTCGGCAGATTTTCCTTTATAGGGTGAAATGCCCACTATACCAGGAGTATTATCGATCAGTGTCATTTCATTTTCATAGAAAAGATTTGGTTCCTTATCAAATATTGCGATATAGTTTGTGCCTGCATCCAAAGATATGTCTGCAAAATACTGGTTGAAACTGGCTCCCAGGGATACATTGGCGATCACTGCAGCCACACCGATAACAATACCAAGGGTAGTGAGGATGGACCTCATCTTGGCACTTCTTATGCTTCCCGCAGCGATACGAATGGACTGTACAATGTTTACCATAAAGTTCACCTCTTTAATGCTAATGTTTCTTGCGTCTGTATATCACAATACCTGATATGGTAAATATGGCAAACAGTATTCCTATTCCTGCTAGTCCGCTTCCGCCATCAGGCTTATCAGATACCATTTCAAGGCTCAAACCGCCAATGAATGTTTCATGCTGGTTGACCCCGTTCCTGTACTGTGCGATCAAAGTGAGGTTTTTCGGTGTACTATCATTTGATTCTGTTATAGCATCAAATTCCACAGTGAACAGTTCATCATGATCCATGGATCCGATGAAATATTCCATGGGAGAAAATTCAACACCTTCTGCCCGGGGTTTGATAGATACTGAGGTCAACGTAGATGGATGGGTATTGACAATATCGAATTCAAGGGTTGCCACACCATTCTTAAGAGTCATAGGTTTAGTAGGAATAACTTTGATACCTGCCGAATCAACCTTGAGGGGGATGTTCCAGTCATGATTATAAGTATAGGAACTTCCGGCCACAATAAATTCCAGGTGTTTGGTCCCGTCCCGGGAAGTGTCGTCTACCTTGATATTATAGGTAAGATTTAGCGCATCTCCAGGTCCGAGGATACCGATATCATGATATGATTCGTTGATTACCTCAATATCATCTGTACTTGCAAGAGTTGCAGACCTGACCCTGGCGTTTGTGTCATACTCCTCACCGTCAATAGTGATGGAATACTGGGTGGCAGTGTTTTTTAATGTAAAGGTCACTGTCCCTTCATTACCGGGCATCAATATTTCGGGTTCTGTCTTGATCTGTTCAAGCTGGATGGTCCCTCTGCTATCAAATGTATCTGAACCTTCACCGACCCAAATATCAAATGTCTTTTCTGTCCAGGCCGTGCTTTCATCATCCTGGTAGTGTACCTTTATCGATCTTGTACCAGGCCTTGCATTTTCATCTACATATAGATGATATTCCAATGATGTGTGTCTATCCGGTGTTAAGATGCCGATGTTTCTTAGCGTCTCATCTCCCGCATCCAGGGAAAATGGATATGATGGAATAAATTTAACCGAAACGTCCTCGGCTCTTGTGTTACCGATATTTTCAATCTTTATCCATACGTTTACATATTGCCCGATCTGTGCCGGATTCGGGTCGCATTTTACGATATCAGCCCTGAGTGCAGCACCACTTGCCGAAACCGGGGTCATGGACATTGCAAATATCAATGCTATTAAAGACAAAGACCCCAACAAATTCATATATTTCCTTATACTTTTCATAACTTTTCACCTTATTCTTAGATTGTATAATTATCCACGAACCTGTCTATTTATACACAGGTACGATTTTCAATTGGTGTTATTAGTATTTATACCTTTCGATTAATCGGGTGGTTGGTGTGAAAATATGTTTGTGTGCCTGGTTATCGTCTTGTATTGGGTCTTTAAAGGATTGTTCATTCCAGTTCTGGTAATGGTAATTGTCATTGCTGTGGCTGTGTCGGTTGTGATCATGTTAAGTGTCGCAGGAATGAGGCTTCAATTTTGAACCAGATAATCGTTGTGGATAGACCTTTTTATACACAATTAGAGTGTATATAACATAAAATTTATACTTTTATAGTAATTTTTAGAGGAGATTAAAATGCCAAGTGGTAACGTTACAATTAATCGAGAAATAGCAAAAGAAGTACAAGATGGAAGTCACATACAGTAGGTGAAATATTTACGGAGGGCTTGACTGATATCGTAGGAAGAACTTTCTACGATTTAACACATGAATAGAACTTACTCATAAGAGGAAAAAAGAAAATATTAACAATTAGGCTTAGCGATGCTCCTGCAATCCTAAAAGAATGCAAAAACATCGAGCATGGGCGCTAATGCCCCGCAAATTTCATTACAGGATCCGTAACTTTAAGGACAATAACCCCTTAAATTGAAGGTCTCCTTTTCTACAGACGGGGATCGATATGTTTAGGTCCGCCACACTCTGGAGTATAACAGGTGATGTTTACAAATTCACTTTTCTCCCCACATTGTGGACAAACCTCAGGCAGCATTACCGCGGTCAAGGTTTAAACCTCAATAATCCACCCACACCACCAAGTTTCGCCAATCCAGGATCATCTTCAACAAACTCAATTGTTGTACCTCTTCTTTGGGCAAACTCGATGATCTCTTCAATAACATCAATCTCTGATGTACTACTACCACAATACGGACATTTATCTTTATCACCTGAATCAACGATCTGGCATTTCTCACAAATCCAGCCTTTTATTTGATAACCTTTATTTATAAACAGCAACTCTACCTGGCCATTTATCACAGCATCCATTGTTTCTCTTAAACCGTGAACTGCAAGACCGTTTTTTAGTATTTCACCCATTAATCTACTCATATTTTTTTCGCTTGTTTCTTTTTCATCCTCTAAAGCGATTTCCTTAGCCTTCGAAATAAGCCTACCTTCAGCCTCGTCAAAATCCATATCAATAATATCTATAACCTTAGACTTAATATGAGGTGGGAGGATATTATTAAACATTGTTTTTGCATTACCGGAACCTGCAATAATAATTCTGACTACCTCTTCCTTTAAAAACAATTTTTCAACATCCTCTAAGATATCCTTAAGAAAATGATCGATCGCACCCTTTCTTAGTCTCTGGAAACGCGCCTGTGACATCCCGCCTTTTTTATGCTTGTTAATAATATCAATGGCTTTTTTCTTTTGATATCCGACCTTGCCCGAGGAAACAACATAGATCTTTACTCTATGACTGTCCAGAAGAACAAGTCCGAATGATTCATATTCGTCAACCAGTCTTGCAAGAGGTTTGATATATGGTGATGTATCTACGATCAGCAGGTTTTCAACTGGCATCCCTAATTTGTATATTCTAAAAAAGTCGTGAATATCTGATGCAAATATAGCAAGACCTTGCTGCCCTTTTTCTCTATCGCTTTCATTCAAATATTCCTCTACCATTTGAATTGATTTTTCAAAATTTTCAGACAATTCTTTATTTCCTTTCAGAACAGATTTACAGGTATTTTTTCTTCTTCCCACAAATTTACTGTTCAGGCTATCGATATCCAGATAAAGACTGATAAACGAATCCATGTTTTCAGGATCATAAATTTCCGAAAGCTCTTTAATGTCACTGTTATTAAGATCTGCAATCATGTGTTTGATAGAGACTTTATAGTATATATTTTATAGACCTGTTTTTGAAAAAGGTTTACGCATTAAACATCCGCAATCCATGCACATAGTAATAATCGTGCTATTCTTGATCCTTATCCTGCAATTTGATCCCGGAACAAGATAGGCCCCGCATTCTTTGCATACCTTTCGTTTTAATTCGGCAGGTATTCTTACTCTGTGGCGCATACCCATCCTCCGAGCAAGATAGATATAGCGTTTACTCATCATAGGATCCTGTTTATAGATCTCATCAGCCATCTCAAATAACTGCCTTATACGCTGGGCAGCCATATCCCTTATCCAGACCTTTCTTTTTTTATGTTGCATTATATCCCATCAACCAATATTATATTAAATAATAGTATATATGAGATACCTATGCAAATCGCTGTCATAGCTATACAGGGAAATATATCAGAGCACATCAACTCAGCACAATCGGCACTATTAGCAATGGATATACAGGCAACTGTCATTCCTGTACGCCGTAGTGGTATCATACCCTCATGCAGTGCAATAATCTTACCTGGTGGTGAAAGCACTACACTTGGAAGGCTCATGGAGAAAGAGGGGATAGATGCTGAGATAAAAAAAGCAGCATCCAGGGGAATACCAATAATGGGAACCTGTGCCGGTTTGGTATTACTGGCAAAGGACGGGGGGGAGCAGGTCAGGCGCACAGGGCAAAAATTGCTTGGACTTATGGACATCAGTGTAGATAGAAATGCATTCGGACGCCAGCGTGAATCCTTTGAAGTACCAATTGAAATGCCTATATTACAATCACCGTACAATGCTGTGTTCATCCGTGCCCCGGAAATTACCTGGATCGGACCTGATATTGAAGTACTTGCTAAGTTTGAAACATATATAGTAGCAGTAAAACAGGGTAATATAATTGGTCTGGCTTTCCATCCCGAACTTACTAATGATCAGCGAATACATCACTATTTCTTTAGTTTGTTATAAGAGACCGAGTATATAGAGTTATAGGGGGGAGTGGGGGGTAGTATAAAAAAGCCCTATATACTCGTAATCTCTTGGTTCGCAATATACGAACAATATTATAATATACATTACAATATATAAATGTTTGCATAGGTGAGAAAATATATTTATAGCTAGGGAATAAATGAGCCTGCGAACTGCAGCGACAAACGTATCTGGCCTGGAACATCTTCTTTAGTTACATAACCATGCCCGGGATATAGTACATCCACATCAAGCCCTGCCAGGCGTTTTAACGAATCTACAAGGTTGCGTCCATCACCACTCGGTAGATCAGTACGTCCGAAACTACCTTCTGGAAATACCGTATCTCCTGAGAAAAGTGACCTTGATTGGCTGTGGTATAGACATATACTCCCCTGTGTATGCCCTGGAGTATTAATGACCTCAAGATCACTGCCGTTCCCAAGTGCGATCAATTCACTGTCATTGAGCAATAAATCAGGTTGAAAGCTAGCCCCCGGGGCACCGAACATTGCTGCCACACTGGATATATCATCACCAAGCAGTCCGGCATCTTTAGTATGGATCGCAATTTTGGCACCTATCTGGCGGGAAACTTCTTCCGCTGCGCCCCAATGATCATAATGGGCGTGTGTAAGGATTATCAACTCGATATTGGCAGGATCCATTATATCTTCGATCCTATCCAGTACATACTTTGCATTTGTTCCCACATCGATCAATAATGGTTTTGGAGCTATGATCAAATAGGCATTAGCATCTGCCGGTGAACTGTTGATCTGTATTACTTGCATATATTATACCTCATTTAAAAATCAAATAGCTGCCTCTGACCTTGCCTGGTGGTTTTCTTATCTTTTTTTGAATGATTACTGATATGTTCTACCGCTGTGCCGCCGCCGAAGTCCATAAGTCCTTTCTGTTTTGCATCATAATCCAGCACAGATGCATCAACACCCAGTTCTCGCAGTATTCGCGCAACAGGAGGTAATATTTGTTTCTTGATATAATAATTCACATTCAGTGATATATTATTCTCCTTTACATACTCAGGATCCTCTGCCTGATCAACGAACAGACCTTTACTTGCTGTGATAACAAATGGTATCCTATCACCTATAGAAGGCATATAACCGGAGCGTTTTCTCATTTTCTCAACTACAGTAATGTGGGGCTGTCTGTTGCGGTAGCTCTCTGGCTTTTTGGTATATTTACGGGTCAAGATCAGGTCATCGATAGCTGACGGATCAGACTTCAGATCAATATTTCGTACATTATTGATCACTTCCCTGACATGGGTTATTGCATCATCTACCCTACCTTCTTTAAGCACCAGTTCCAGTACCCTGGTCAATGTCCTGCTGGTAAGTTCGCACCAGTCCCGCCTGACTGT
>Ga0255426_10217_pt1 | contig 11522 bp, 20 predicted proteins | sample ANMaggSeSYBR02J9_FD_182666 | JGI IMG/M metagenome (GOLD analysis project Ga0255426, IMG submission 182666) | Sediment cell enrichment communities from methane seep in Santa Monica Basin, California, United Staets - ANME aggregate JGI... | ecosystem: Environmental > Aquatic > Marine > Cold seeps >...
CTTCCCTTCTAATCTTCTCTCTTCACCCCGCTCCCTGCTCCCTGCTCCCCGCTCCATACTCCCTGCTCCCCGCTCATGGCAACCCATACTGCTCAATTTTCCATTGATTAAAGTTTGCTTTTTTCGCCATCCTTCATTTATCGGTTTACACTTTTGAAGAACCTCACGCAAAGGCGCAAAGAAAGGAAATAAAGAAAAGCTTTGGTAATTCACTGTCTTACTAAATACTGTAAATGCCAATAGTTAAATTGATTCAGGCCGGAAATTGCCGGAAGAACTTTGCGCCTTGGCGCCTTTGCGTGAGATTGTTCTTTTAAAAAAGTGTAAACTACTTTATGTCGAGTTATTTACTTATTTATGGATGTCCCGCAAGTCTTACCTTTCATCCAATGAAATACTGCCGACTTAACTCCAGCGTTTTCTGTTCCCGCAAACGTTCTTCTTCAATATTTTCCTGTAAATTTTCTTTCAATTTCATATCAATGGAGTCAAGCTTGGCCTTGATCCTTTTATCTTTTTTCATTTCAAGCTTCCTCCCATTATCCAGAACTTGCTTCATCCATTCCATATCCTGCCTCCCTTAAGTTGTTTTTATACATAGGCTCCTGGAAATTGGTTAATGTTGCTGATTTACCATTATGAATGAACAAATCTCCAACTCTTGCTGAAATCATCATGCCTATTCCGGCATATTTCAATGCCGTTGCATCAAATAAAAATCTTGAATGGACCTGATTGGGGTAATCATCTTTGGCAATATATTCAACAATCCATATGAACTTCGGCATCTGTTCCAACAGCAGATACGAGCGATAATGCTCGTCCGAAATATTCTCGAAAATAAACCGCTTAAATGATGTCGACGAGGTCATGAAGACTCTTCGGTACATTTTTTTGTGCGGCAAAAACAAGGTTTCAATTTCAGGCAGCACCCGGTTCAACAGGGTCAAGACATCCATATACATTTTTTCATATAATGGCACGATTACCGCATCAATATCACCTATTGAGTGCTTCCCCCTGCTCCCAACAATTGAATAGGGAAGAAAATTGTCATCTACAGAAAAATATCCTTTTATTAAATCAGAAACCGGCGTAATGCAATCTGTATCATCCATTTCATGCTCGATTTTGAGGTGACCGGTTATGGCAATCGCATGCCTTTTGGCTCTCAGGCCGGCAACAAAAGGAATTCCGGATTCAATAAAAACATATATGAGTTCGTTGAAGATCTTTCTATCATTGACAATTTCGCTGAAATATATTTCAGGGGAAAACCCCATAAAACTGAAAATACTGGATATATTCTCTATTGTCAGACCCTTAGAAGGAATCTTACGGGTGTCGGAAGATGCCAAATCAAAGATCTGCTGTATGGTATGTTCTGCGTAAATTGGGTATCTTTCACTGTAATACCTGGCAATCGCCCATATTGAGACTTGAGCGCATCTTGAAATATTTGCGTCTTGCTGCATCCATGGGAATGCATCCACACTGAATGTTTTGCCCAAAATATGCGCATCAAATTTTGTGAGCAAAAAATGGCCAGGGTCAACGGTAAGTGCCTTTGGGTTTAGATATCCTCTACCCAGATTAAAGGGCGGTGTATTCCTTAAAGTAAAAAAGCCATAGTAGTCCTCATTTTCTCCGAATATATGAATTCGAAATGAATTTCTGTTGATGTTCTGGTGTCTCTTTGAGAAATCGCTGTAATAGGTGCTCCTGAAATCCTTGTCCACATAAGGATACTCCAGCATGAAATATGTAACACGCTTAGAAAAGCGATTTATGAGCAAAGACAAAGCGTGATCGGACAAGAAGTCTTTCCCAACCCTTTCCTGTAGACTCAGTAACTCTTCGCACCTCAATATCTCTATTTGGGTATTATTTGAATCACTCATGTGACGATCCCTTAAAACAAATCCTTCATATGTTCAAGTTTTTTCGTTTATTAGCCGCAGAGGACGGAAATCAGAGGACTGAGGACTGAGGGCAGAGGACGGAGGGCATTAAGTACTTCGGGTAGAACTCTTATGAGTGTTTGCAGAAGGGCTCAGGATTGGCCATCATTTTCCCCAACATTCGACCTATTTCCATACACTGATTCATCAGATTTTTATGAACGTTTTCAGAGATGTATTTACACGCCAAGGCTGTATCAAGCCAGTGCTGGGTCTCAGCTTGTTCGCCATCAGAATCGGATAATTTGCTCACAAAGTGCGCAACATATCTCCTTTTGTGCCAGGCTTCAGCCAAATTCGCACCGATAGAACGAGAGGATCGACGAATTTGATCAATCAGAGAATATAATTCTTCTTTTGGAAAACCCTTGCTGATTTCAAATATTTTCTGTTGAAGGAAAAATGCCTTTTGGTAAACCCTCAAATCCTTAAAACTACGAATCCTATCACTCATAACCGCCCTCTGCCCTCAGTCCTCAGTCCTCAGTCCTCCGTCCTCTGTCCTCTGTCCTCCGTCCTCTGTCCTCTGTCCTCTGTCCTCCGTCCTCTGTCCTCTGCCCTCTGTCCTCTGTCCTCCGTCCTCTGCCTTCCGTCCTCAGTCCTCAGTCCTCCGTCCTCCGTCCTCTGCCTCACCGCGCCCCCTGCCCAAACAAAACCACCCCGATGGTCTTTAGAATGATCTTAAAATCCAATAACAAAGACATATTTTTAATGTAATAGAGATCATATTCCAGTTTACGAAGAGCATCTTCTACAGACGCGCCGTATCTGTAGTTAACCTGGGCCCATCCGGTTATGCCGGGCCGCACTGAGTGCCGAATGCCATAGTATGGAATCTGTTTTTCCAGTTCCTGAATAAACTCTGGCCGCTCCGGCCTGGGACCGATCAGGCTCATCTCCCCACGAAACACATTGTAAAGTTGCGGGATTTCATCGATCCTCAAAAGCCGTATCCACTTGCCCACCCTGGTCACCCTGGAATCGATCTCTTCAGCCCATACAGCCCCGTTCTGCTCTGCATCCTGCCGCATGGATCTAAATTTCCAGAGCACAAAAACCAGGCCGTTCTTTCCTACCCGCTCCTGCTTGCAAGAATAACGGACCGGGCGAGTCAAACCGGATGGCCAGAGCGGAAAGCACCGTGATCGGAAGCGTACCCATAAGAAGTAAAGCTGAAAGCACAAAATCGACAAGGCGTTTTACCTTCTGCATGTATTCTTTAGAAACTAAATAGAATCCATCTGTAAAAAGCAGCCAATGGTCACAAATATGCTCAACCGGAACACGCTTGGTGAGAATCTCATACACAGTGGGCATCTCCATAATACTCATTCCATTAAGGCGTGCTTCCAAAACGCGTCTAACAAGGCCAGAGGGCCGATCGTGAGTAATAGCTAATATAGCAGTATTTACTCTCATTTTAGATGCAATTTCCTTAAAGCGTTCGGTAGGCCCCCAAAACTTTAGGTGATCCCATGACTTTTCCCTGCTTGGCAGGGTCATCGTCTAAAAAGCCCACAACCCGATAAGGAGAGAATTCAGCCCCCAAAAGGTGGCTTAGAGCAGTTCCACAACGTCCAGCGCCTATAATCAACACATCTGTCTTATGCAGATTGATTGAAAAAAAGAATGAGTAAATCCACCGCCAGCCAGTCAGAAAGCCCCAGACCAGCAGAATCTGGATGAACAAAATTCCACGACCGTACTGCCAGTTAGGCAGTGAATAAAAGAGAAAAGCAGAAAAGACCGCGACCGCACAAACTGTCACCGCTATGCGCAGGACTGTATCAGCAGAACGAAAGGCCCGCCCTATGTTATACATGTCGAATATATAGAGCATGATCACATAAAGGAGCAGCGTAAAGGTACTGGCCCCGGTGTGGATGTCAAAGACGTTAAAGGGCCGACCCATGCGAAGCCATGGGGAGAGTTGGGTGGCCAGCAAAATCAGAACCACATCTCCAAATAGAAGAATCCAGCGTTGGTAGTTAAATGATGGAATCATAAAATCATCTTCCCTTGGGCCTAAATCCCACTAAAAATCAACACATAAATTCTGGTGAAATTCCCATAAGCACTAAGTTATCCAGAATCTCTCATCATTTCATAATCTGCGTAATCTGCGTAATCTGTGGATCGGAGTCGAGCGAAAAAAAGAAGGAACTATAACACGCCCTTAGGGGGAAGGAGTTTTTCTATAAGCCCTTTTAGGAAGGCAATCTCATCTTTATGCGTCTCAAGAGTTGTTTCCATTTGAGTCTGTCTTCTGTGCATCTGCCATTGCATACGCAAAACAAATCCCAGTATTACGAGGGCAATTGTAATAAAAAGCCCCAACATCCATTGAAGTGTGTCAAACCTCTTATCCACAGCCTCAAACCTTCGGTTCATTTCAGAACGAAGGTCATCGATCCGCTTATTGACATCATCGATACGCCTGTTGACATCATCAAAACGCATCTCAATAGTCTTTTGCCCCTCTTCCAATCTGGTAAGCCTCTCCACTATCTCCCTATCGCTTATCCTTGGAGCAGTCTCAATAGCAAATAAAGAACTCGGTATTATTAACACCGCAATCATAAATGTCATAACTATTGTTCTTTTTTTCATGTTCTTAATCTACCATATAAAATCTCTCATCGTCAACCCTATAACTTTTTTGGGCAAATTTGCTTTCCCTATCATCCAATTCCGCAGGAATTCATCCATCCCATTCGCGAAGCGAATCATCCCTGCCTTTAGGCAGTCATCCATTCATCCGTTCCGCAGGAACTTCACACCTTCTTATCTTCCACCTCTGATCTCTGGTACTGGGTGTTCAACCGGGGCGGCCATTAAAAACAACATCAGGAAAATACTCCCGCACCCGCTCCTCCGCCTCTTTCCACTGGAGTATCGCTAAATACCTGAAAAATCGCATACAGTGCTTCAAAAAGGAAAATAAGCCCCCCAAAGATAATCCGGTTGCATGTGCTTTGATTTTTAACCATAGGGTACTTTTAGAAGGTAAGAGGATTAGAAGGTGAGAAGGAAAGTGAAAGGCAGGTTCTAAACCTATTTAGGGAAAATGCCAACATCGGCAAATCTGCTAAATGATGATTTATCAAGATTTGGGTTCTTTTTGCGAAGCGATGAGCGTTTTGGGCCGAGCAAGCCTGCCCTGTTAAATGGTTTTTCCTGTTTTATCTTTGCGTCTTTGCGCCTTTGCGTGAGCCATTTAATCTTTTTTGTTTTTTTGTCAAGAGTGTAGACGCGACCCCTCTGGTTTGCCGACGCGACCCCTCTGGTTTGCCGACCCCTCTGGTTTGCGTTAATCTGCGGATTTTAATTCCTTAATCAGTTCTTATTCCAGTATCCGTTGCATCGTCATATGAACCACGATCATATGAACATCCTCAACTTTCTGCATATCATCGACCTTCACCAATATAGGGATATCGACCATCCCATAAAGCTTCCCGCCGGAATACCCACACAAACCAACAGTTTTTCCCTCGTTCTCATTAGCATATTCAATCGCTTTCAGCACATTCGTGGAATTCCCACTCCCTGATATCCCAATCACCAGATCACCAGGCACAAAGAAATTCTTCAACTGCTCCACAAAAACGTCTTCATAAGACAGATCATTAGCATAAGCCAGCATAGTTGAAATGCTGTCATTCAAACACAACATCTTAAATTTCTTTTCTTTATCCAGGCAACACCCCTTGTTAATATCACAAACCCAATGAGAAGCAGTAGAAGCGCTCCCACCATTCCCCATCACAAAAATCCGCTTCTCCCGATCATAAGCATCAAGCATGGCGCTCACCAACCGCACAAACTCCTCATGCGGAAAATTGTCTAGAACCTTTTTAAGTTCTTTAATATAACTATCTGAAAATATGGCCATATTAATATCCATTTAATCCTCACGCAAAGGCGCTAAGGCGCTAAGATTTGAAAGCTATAACCCATTAACGACTCTTGAAATACCATCACGAATCAGCTCTGAACCGAAATTTTTTAATAATCCCAGCGTCTTATGAATCTGAAATGCCGCATCCACAACTATCTTCGCAATCTCATTCTCAGTCATCTTTTATCTTTTTATTTTTTTATCTTAGCGCCTTAGCGCCTTTGCGTGAGACATCTATCTAATCTGTGGATAAATATTTCGACCTGTGCGGTTAGCTTTCGGATAAAACTGTTTAACATCCTCTTTACCTCATTGACCTGTTGATTAAGTTCTCTATATGTTTCATCCTGTATATAATTGAGATCGCAAGCGAGAAGCATCTGATATTCCACCTCGCTTGCAGATCCGGCAGCGATGTTCGTCGGAACGGATGCCGCAGCCCTGCATAGCTGAATCGTAAGTCCAAATCGTTCATCAGAAGGAAAATTCTTTGTGATTCTATAGACTTGTAATGTAAAACAATGGGCTTTCTCCCATACTTTAAGTTCTCTAAAATCTCTCATTTCCACCCATTTTCAATGCTAACGGCTAACCGCACAGGTTGAAATATTTTGAGCCTTTCTGTAAGAATCTGCGGTCCCGATATCCATCAAAAATTCTTCAATAAAATACGCCTTCATATGCCCCACCAGCCTGGGAATCACATCAAACCCCAAATCCAGCGGCCCCATCCCTTCCGCACCTTCCGGAAAAAAATCAAACATCCTCTGATCCGCCACATAAATCCCTGCCGCCGCCAAATCCGACCTCGGTTCCTCCGGCTTTTCCACAAACCCCGTTACAACGCCATCTCCATCCACCTCCGCAATCCCGCAACGCTTCGGTTCATCCGCCCTAAACACCCCCAAAGTAAACGGCAATCCATGACCCAGATGAAACTCATACATCTTTCCCAGATCCACATTAGTCAAATTATCCCCATACAAAATAAAAAAGGACTGCCCATCAGCAACCCACTCCCTATTCGCCAGCAGCGTCCCCCCGCTCCCCAACAACTCCTCCTCATAAAAAAGCTTAATATTTGGTTTTGGCCTCTTTTCATTATTTATTTGATCTGTGTAATCTGCGTAATCTGCGGATAAGAAACGCTCCACTTTATCAGCATACCAATGCGTATTAACCAGCGCCTCATTTACCCCATACAACCCCAGCAACTCCAGCCAGATCTCAAGAAGCGGCCTCCCCCCAATAGGCAACAAACACTTGGGCGTCTCATTCGTAAGCGGCCGAAGCCTCGTACCCAATCCTGCAGATAGTAGGAATGCTTTCATAAAAATCCTTAATTCAGCCACAGACACACACAGACTAACACAGACAAAATAACATTAGATTTTTTTCGCAAAGCGATGATATCTTTTGTTCGCTCAAGTCGAGCGAACAAAAAGTCTGTGTCCGTCTGCGTGGGTCTGTGGCTAATTCAAAAAAGTCAGTGCCTCGTCTGCCCCTGCCCCGTAGCTCCAGAAGATGGTACTGGGGCCTGCCCCGTGCAATTCACGTCAGTGACAGCGAAGCGTATTTCACTGGGGTAGGTTCGGAAAATCGTACTGGGGCGGTTCAACGGCCTTTATCTTTTAATGTTACCATATGAGGCCCAACGAAACAATAAAGCAATGGACGTCCCGCAACACGTCCCCGGCATGCTGAAATTAAAAATGAACTTGACAATGGGACTAGCGTCTTGTAACTTCAATTCATGGGATTTATCAAAACCGAAAAGCAAAAGGATAATATTGCGAAATTTTCTTACGATACAGCCAAGATCATCCTCGCAATTACAGTAATTAGCCCCATAGCAAAACCAGAAGCTTTCCATTTCGCCCTATTTGTCGGAGGTTTCATTGTGGCTATACTGTTTTTTGCTTTAGGCTGTTTGCTTGATACAAAAGAGGTAACATCATGACATACTATGGTATTGCACTTATCATCTTAGGTATTTTTGCTTTGGCAGGGATTATTTACGTTTATCTTGACAAGAAGCACTTACAAGATAAAACAAACTAATCTCATTGTCCAACCGTCCTCAATCTCGAAGAGATTCATCCAACCATCCCGCAGTTCCGTCCTCTGCCCTCAGTCCTCAGTCCTTTAACCTCAGCTCTTCACCAAGCGCCTTCTGCGCCTTTATTTCCCCATGAACCAGTTTAATCCGACCCTGCCTTTCCGGCATGGCCTCAACCCACTCAATCAACCCCCTCTGGTCCGCATGAGCCGAATACCCACTCAGCACATGAACTCTTGCCTTGATATCAAATTTCTCACCATCCAAAATCACATAACCACCAGGTCTTTTTGAATACTTGAGGATATCCCGACCCGCCGTCCCCTTTGCCTGATAACCCACAAAAAAGATATCGTTCCTGGAATCTTCAATCCGCTCTTTCAGATGCTCAACAATCCGACCACCAGTACACATCCCGCTTCCGGCAATAACAATGGCCGGCCCCTCCATCTCCAGCAGCCTCTTATGGTCCCGGAACCGCTCTACAGAATAAAGATTCTTAAAATCAATAGGATGATCGCCTTTTGCCTTCAGTTCCTTTGCTTCCTTATCCCAATACTCGGAAAGTCTCGAATATATCTTCGTAATCTCAAGCCCCAGTGGAGAATCAATAAAAACAGGAATATTAAATCCCACCTTTTGAGCGACTAATTCCTTTGCTCTGTTTTCCCTTCCCGACCTCTGACCTCAGTCCTCCGTCCTCTGTCCTCTGCCATCAGTCCTCCGTCCTCTGTCATTTTTTTCCCTAAATCTTAAACCCTCAACATGTATGATATTCATAATTAATTCTCAGCCACAGACACACGCCGACTGACACAGACTTTTTTCTCGCGAAGCGATGACACTTTTTTATTCGGTCGGGCCTGCCCAGTTAAATTCCACAGGACCATTTAACCGGGGTCGACCGGATAAAACGTCCGTGTGAGTCCGTGTGTGTCTGTGGCTAATCCATTATTTTTGCGCTTTTTGCGCTTTTTTGCGGCCATTAAATCTTCTTTTATTTTGCGCCTTTGCGCCTTTGCGTGAGCTATTTATTCTTTTTTGCTTTTTCTTTTAATTGCTTTTTTACAATCTGCGTCAATCTGCGGATCATATACCCCTAAAAGCAAAAATCAAAGTCTCAATCAATATCGCAATATCAAGAGAAAAAGACATATTCCTGATATAGAACAGGTCATAATCCATGTTTTCATGGATGGCGTTTTTGCGATCACCGCTCAACTGCCACAGCCCGGTGATGCCTGGTAACACTTTCAACCTTTCTCTATGTATCTCGTTGTACGAGTCAACAATAAACGGCATTTCCTGCCTGGGGCCCACAAATGACATATGTCCCTTAAGAACATTGAACAATTGCGGCAACTCGTCGAGACTCGTTTTCCGCAGAAACCTACCTACCCTGGTCACTCTTGCATCATTCTGATCCGTCGGATTTACAGCATATGGATTTGATTCAGTGGTCATGGAGCGGAACTTGTTTATCTCAAACAATTTGCCGTTAATACCAACCCGTTTGTGCTTAAAAAAAACAGCTCCTTTTGAATCCATTTTTATCGCCACTGAAACGACCAGGAAAACAGGGAAAAACAAGATCATAAGTATTATCAACATCAAGATATCCGAACATCTCTTTATGGTGAGATACGCTTTTCCAACTTTTCCTTCATCTTCCTCAACTATCGGTATCTGGCCGATATGCTTTATATTAACCCTGTGGACAAAAACCTTGTACAGGTTGGGAACAAACGACGTCTTAATGTTTTTCTTTCTGAGCCGTTTCAGGATTTTCATGCAGGTTTCATTACTGATGTTGGAAATGGCCACGCAGATCTCATCGATACTATACTGTTTTATCAATGCTCCGATGTCATCTCCCGTGCCCAAAACCGGAAGTGTGCATGATGTGCTGCTGAAGCTGCTTGAACGGTGGATAATATCGGCCTTGTCAGGATTGTCGTCAATAAAGCCTACCGGAAGGATGCCCAACTTGGGAGAATTGGCAATTGCCCGGAACAATGCCGATCCTAATTCACCCGCGCCATAAATAAGGATTCTCCTGTTCCAGCCTTTATCGGCCTTTGTTGATGGGAGGATATGGTAAAGAACACTTCTCTCGATCACAACCAGCAACAGGGAGCTGACATATGAAAACAGAAATAGATACCGTGACAAATTGATTTTTCCAAAGACCAGGATGACAGCGAATAATAGAAAACTGAAGCTGATCCCCTTAACGACACTCTTTATCTCTTTCACATTAAGGAGGCTCGATTCATTTTTGTATGCACCGGAAAGGAACAGAATAAAGACTACAGCAAGACTGACCAGCAGGCTCAGAGGGATAATCCCCAACGTTGGATAGAAAACTTGTTTCCCAAATTCCATAACACGGTAAAACTTGTACGAAGCCATAATAGAAAATGCAATTGTTGCAAAATCTATCAGGATGAAAGTGGTAAGAGAGCCTATGGCAAACAACCTGTTTTTCATTATTTAAAAGAACCTGTCATGAAATAGGAGAATGTATGCGGAAACAAAGAATTGAGTATAATTCATCTGTAGACGCTATTGTAGCTGTAGCTAAGGAACGTGGAGCAAAAAAGCATGGAATAGCGGCAATTGACATTACTTCTTTAGGCTGCGGATAAAACCTGAAATCATTTTACATTCTTCTTCGAGTTCCTTCAGCAACTCATCTTTAGCCTTTGATGTTATTAGACCTCGTTTTTCAAAAACAATAACCATGTTCGCATTTTCAAATGCAGACCGTTTGGCCATAGCAACCCATACTGCTCAATTTTCGGTAGTCCCTACAAAGCAGTGCAGGTTTGAGAATACCGCCCTGTTTTACTTTGTAAACACCTGATTTTTCTCTATATGCTGCCATAAGACATGATATGTAACTTACTGAAATTATTGACCCGCACTGTTTTGTAGGGACTACCCAATTTTCCATTGATTAAAGTTTGCTTTTTCATTTCAATTCAAAATTAAAAATCCAAAATTGCTTTTTTGTCAAGAGTGTAGACGCGACCCCTCTGGTTTTCCCCATAATACTTTTCCTTGACCTTGAACCCTATATGGGATATTAATTGAGATATAAAATATGAACTAGGAGGGTATCTTTATGGCCACTCTGACACAAAAAAAAATTTCGATTAGCCCTGAACAAAAGCACTTTTTAGAAAATTATAAACAGTTGGGTTTTTCAGACCAAAGCAGTATTGTACGTGAAGCTCTTAACCGGTTAATCAAGGAGTTCAAAATAAAGCAACGAAAAAGCCAAATGGCCAAAAAAGCGCGGGAGCTTCTTTCTGATTATACGACAGATAGAGAATTAACAACCTTTACTGATTTAGACGGTGAGGAGTTCCTATGAAACAGGGAGAAATATGGGAGATAAACTTAAACCCCACCGTCGGAGCCGAAATTAAAAAGAAACGACCCGCTGTTATCATAAATGATGATGAGATCGGAATTTTACCTCTAAAAGTAATTGTGCCCATAACAGAATGGAAAGACCGTTTTCAGGGCGCTATATGGATGGTAAGAATAGAACCTGACAGCGAAAATAAACTTACAAAACCATCTGTCATTGACA
>Ga0255426_10219_pt1 | contig 11515 bp, 11 predicted proteins | sample ANMaggSeSYBR02J9_FD_182666 | JGI IMG/M metagenome (GOLD analysis project Ga0255426, IMG submission 182666) | Sediment cell enrichment communities from methane seep in Santa Monica Basin, California, United Staets - ANME aggregate JGI... | ecosystem: Environmental > Aquatic > Marine > Cold seeps >...
CCTGCGGGCTCGCTTAAAACAGCTAAGGAACGGGGACGAAATAACTTCCCCAAGTAGGCGCATAGATTTGGGTCAAATTTGTTCGATCTCAAATCACAAAAGTTGATGGAATAGCAGGCTATTTAGATATTTTTGTGATTTGAGATCGGGCAAAGGTGGCCTGAAGCTGTGATGCATAGTTGGGGAAGTTATTTCGTCCCCGTTCCTAAAATGTTACGAAATAAAATAACGGCCAGGGGGGAAGAAAGCACAATGATGAGGACTAAATATTACAACCTGTGCGGTTAGCCGTTAGGGGTGGAAATGAGAGATTTTAGAGAACTTAATCAACAGGTCAATGAGGTAAAGAGGATGTTGAACAGTTTTATCCAAAAGCTAACTGCTAATGGCTAAAAGCTAACCGTACAGGTCGAAATAATAGAGAATAAAATAATGAAGAAGACAAAACCGAGACCTAATGAGGAGTTCTTTGCATCGCAAGAATGCGCAGGGATGATCGAACTTGAGAACGAGAAATCAAATCTGACAAAATAGAACTGTGTCGCTTATTTTGACTGAATGTCTTTGTCTTTTCTGCAAAAGTGTAAGCGCCGATCAATTTCAGCTTTCACCCTGGCGCTTAAGCTGTTTCTTTGATTCAGGTGTGAACCGGAATTGATGTATCCTGGGCGGATACCTGATCTATTTCCGGAGCGGGTTGCAGAAAGGACTGCCTTCTCGAAAAGCTGTTTTGACTCTTTGATTGTCATGATACCTCCTTTGTCTGGTTTTTACAGGTTAGTAGATGCCAGGCTTCCCTGAACCGGGTGTACTTGCTTTTACCATGCCCTGCCTCGGGTAAAAGGTGAACTCTGTATTTTGGCATGGCATGCCGCGGAATAATGTAATGGATACTTTCTCCGTTGTTTCTGCAAACGCAAATGATAAAGTCAAAGTCCGGGCTTGCTCCAGTTGTATTGGTGATGCGGAAATATTGCTTTTTTCCGATCATGAGAGGCGTTGACGCGTACCTGAAAAAGAAGCTTATAATTGTTCGTCAAAATCTCATACGAGTGTTTCTGAATTCTGAGATGTAGAGTCAAGCCCAGAGACTCCATTTTTTCTCTGACCTTTATCAATAGCTCGAGATGTTTGGGTTTCTTCCTGCTGGCAAGCATTTTGCGCTTTCTTAGCTGTAGCTTGTTTTGGAAGGCTTCAGTATAGGGGTATCCATAGACTTTTTTATATACCTGTCGGGCGTATTCTCTGGAAAACCCGAAGTGTCTGGCTACGCCGGCCAGGCTATTGTCCGGATTCTCTATGATTTTTTTAAATTTTTTCACAGCGCCCGCACCGTAAGTCCGTTCAAACCGCCTTAGAAATTTGGCAGCCTTTTTTATTTCAAAGGTTTTTTTTCAACTTTTCGATGAATGACCCATTTACATTTAAAATGCAGGCCAGCTCGTAATTGTAAAGATTTTCCACCTCTACTTTCTGTTTGATAAATTTATATAGTTCCATGTTAAATTGCTCTTTTACATAAGTTTCCAGTTGTATTGTCGTCATTTTAAACCTCACATTTTTCTAACACTTTAGCGCTGTTAAATATTATTTTTTTGACAGGATTTACAAGATATTCAGGATTTAAATTATCGAGACTTTTCCTGTTAATCCAAATCTAAATCCTTATACCTTGATATACACCTTCTTCATGTTGTGATTATATTTTATGATTTACTGGATAGCCACAATGAGAGTTGGCTTTGTTTGTGCACTTAAAATAAAATCTTGTTTATCCTGTTATCCTGTCAGATTTTTTTCAAGAGGCTAAATTGTTACACATTTTTCAGTTTATATAGATTTTCTGGTGCGTATCTCCGACGTTCACTCAGCGGACGGTTAACTCGTTCTTGCACTTTTTGATAATGCCTGTGAAATAGAACTCAAACTGGAGCTGGGGAGCATTTGGACGCGCTTGCAATATTTTTTGCATAGCTTTTTAACGTTTAAACAGGCATTGTGGCTATTACAGTTGACCGGGCACAAGACCATATCCGAGCGCCTGACCAGACCCTCCAGGCCATGTTTCCCCCAACCATCATGATATTCAAAGACAGCGCCTTTTTTTTCGATTGCCCGGCGGTAAAATGTCTTGATTTTGGTTATTCCGCCTACAATAAGAATACGTTTTCCGCAAAGATCGAACAATGGACAATCCTCTGCTTTTGATGTTCGTTTTTGCACCGGCCTCAGTTTGCGATTACGCCTGTCGTTGCGGGTTTGAATGTTAGTAACCTGCATTGATATTCCTCCCCTTCAATATCTTTGAACCTAAATTGAGCGATTTTTTACTCGAACTGCACCAATTTTTTGCGCATCAAGGGCTTGCGAAAAGTCTCGACATATCCATTGGTATGCCTGCGTTTTTCGCAAACCTTGCTGCATCAAAATCTCGGCACATTTCTTCGCAAAAAATCGCCCAACTTAGGTTGAAACAAAAAAAGGCATGATAGAAAGCGAAAACCGTAAGACATTCTTTTACTTTTTTAATTCTAATAGTTCGGCCACTAAGGCACTAAGGCACTAAGGCACTAAGGCACTAAGGCACTAAGATTATAATATAATTGTCTTGATGCTGTTTTTAATAAGAGGCTCGTTAAAATTGATAAGAAAACCAAATGGTTTAATGATTGTTATTTCATGGTTTCAATAATTAGATTAATCAAAATAAGTTAGATATTTCTAACTTAACATAGCAAAAACTCTTGTCAAGCTTTTTTTTTGATGATTTTGTAAAAAACTTTTAATTCGTCCCCGTTCCTAAGGAATGGCTTTAATGATTCTTCAAACATTTCTAAAGCCTCATTTGGCGATATCTTATTGAATATGTCGTTTTTCATAATTCTTAAGGGGCGATAAAATAATAAAAAAGCTTGACTTGGAATTTTTCAAGAGATAATTAGATATTCCAAACATAGTTTTAGTTTTTTAATAAGACGGTGGTTATGAAAAATAAAGACGATATTTCAAAAAAGCCTCTGACACCGGCCATGGAAGATTATCTGGAGGCTATTTTTAATCTGGGCAAAGAAAAAAGAGTTGTCAGGGTAAAGGATATTGCCAAAAGGCTTGGCGTAAAGATGCCCACGGTTACAAGTATGCTCAATACCCTTAGCAAGAGAGAATTAATTGATTATGAAAAATATGAGTACCTGGAACTGACAAAAAAGGGGATTGATGTTGGCAAAGAAATACATCGGAGACATCATACCTTACGGACCTTTTTGACAAATATCTTAAATATAGATTTTAAAAAAGCCGATGGAGAGGCCTGCAAAATGGAACATGCTGTCAGCGCCTCAACGCTGGACAGGTTTATAGAGTTTATGGAATTTATTCAATTCTGCCCGAGGGTGGGGTTAGACTGGCTTAAATATTTTGATGAATATCGGCTTCATGGTCAGGAACCGGATAAATGTTTAGCCAGAATGAAAGAATTTGCAAGTGGATTCAAGGGCAGGATAAAGACTATGGATGAAGTGGAAGGAAAAAAATAATGACACTAAGCAGGATTGATCCGGGAGAAGAGGTTACTCTTATAGATATCGAAGGAGGAAGAGGGGTAAGGTCAAAGCTTTACAGCATGGGGCTTGTGCCGGGGATAACTCTTAAAATTTTAAACCGAAACGGTTCAGGACCCGTTATGATTGCAGTAAAGGATTCCAGGCTGGCCATTGGTCGTGGGATGGCGGAAAAGATCATCGTAGAATAAATTTTTTTCTTTTGAGAATTAGATAATTCTAATTAAAATAGGTAATACTAAATAATAAAAAGATCTGATGCATGGAATGCGGAGGAAGAAATAATGACGTTAGATGAAATTAAACAGGATCAAGAGTGCGAGGTCGTTGATATAAATTCCGAAGGGATGATAGGGCAGCGGCTTCTGGATATGGGTTTTATTCCCGGGACCCGTATAAAAGTTGTCCGAAATGCGCCTCTTGTGGACCCTGTCGAGTTTTTAATGAAAGGATATCATATCAGCCTGCGCCATTCAGAAGCTAAACTGGTGGAGGTGACTCTGCTATGAGCGACGAATCCGCAAAGATTATTGTGGCTCTGGCCGGTCAACCCAATTCCGGCAAGTCCACTATTTTCAATATGCTGACCGGAGCCAGGCAGCATGTGGCCAACTATCCCGGCGTGACTGTGGAGAAAAAAACCGGCTCCTTCCGTATTAAAGAGGATCGGATTGAAATAATTGATCTTCCCGGAACACACAGTCTTACTTCTTATACCCAGGAAGAGCGTATTGCCAGAGATTTTTTGCTCAATGAAAGACCGGCAGTGGTCGTTGATGTGGTAGATGCCTCTAATCTGGAACGTAATCTTTATCTCACCTTTCAGCTTGCAGAAATGGGTATTGCTCTCATCGTTAATCTGAACATGACGGACGTAGCCGAGAAACGAGGCCTTAAGATTGACAGCGAAAAATTGAGCCGTGAAATAGGCGCTCCCGTGATCTCAACAGTGGGAAATAGAGGCAGGGGAAAAGATGAACTTAAAAAAGCCATCAGGATGGTCTCAAAAAAGGGGCAAGTTACCCCCTTTCGCATTGACTATGGGGAGGCCATGGAGACTGTCTTAAGTTTACTGGAAAAACGCCTCTTAGAGGTTCCGGAGATATCTGAACATTATCCACTGCGATGGCTTGCAATAAAACTGATGGAAAACGACCCTGAAGCGAAAAAGCTGATCAGAGAATGTTCAAGGAATGGTGACAAGCTGCTCAAATTAGTAGAAGAGGAAAGAAATGCCTTTGTAAGCGATCAGAAGAGTTCTTCACAAAAGGTTATTGCCGTAGCACGGCACAGGAGAGCCGAGGGAATCGTTAAAACAAGTGTGACCTGCAAAAAGAAAACAGGAAAAACATTGACAGACAAGATCGACCAGGTCGCTTGCAGCCGTTATTTTGGCCCTGTTATTCTGGCTGCCACTATATATCTTATGTATGAACTCGCCATAGTTCAGGGTTACAAGATCACTGAATACACGTGGCCCCTCCTTGCCGGGTTTCGAGATGTTATTGCTTCGTTTCTTCCTTCCGAAGGATTCATTTTTGACCCCTTTTTTCGTTCCATGCCCATATGGGTGGTAGACGGAACAATCGCCGTGCTGAATTACGTGCCTATCTTCCTTATCCTGTTTGCCCTCATAGCCATCCTGGAGGACACGGGTTACATGGCCAGGATGGCTTTTATTCTGGACCGTATTTTCAGACATTTCGGTCTTCATGGCCAGTCCATTTTACCTATGGTTCTGGGAGGATTGTTTGTTGGCGGCTGTGCCATACCGGGCGTCATGGCCTGCCGCGCCATGAAAGACGAAAAAGCCAGGATGGCCACCATCATGATCGTTCCGCTTATGAACTGCCTGGCCAAGATTCCCTTTTATGTGCTTCTTATCGGGATATTTTTCGCTGACTGCAAAGGCGCAGCCATGTTTTTCATATCCACCATTACTATTATCATAGCCCTTGGAGTGGCCAAGGCCTTAAGCCTTACAGTGCTCAGGAGCAGACCAAGCGCTCCCTTTGTTATGGAGATGCCACCCTACCACATGCCCACTCTCCAGGGTGTACTGCGTCGCAGCCTGGAACGAACCTGTCTCTTTATCAAAAAAATTATCACTATAGTGATCGTGGTTTCTGCCATTGTATATCTGCTCATCTACTTCCCTGGTATCAGCGAGGAAAGAAATGCATACTACCACGACCGGGCCGATCAGATACAAAAAGAATTTTTCAAAAAAACAGGCGCAAACAACCCCTATGCCGATCTCCTGGCTGAAGATAACCTGCCAAAATTTGCAGGATACTGGATGGATTATAAAAAGGCGAAGAAGGGGGCCGGGAAAAAAGAAGCCATTGATAAAAAATTCAGGGAAAAAAACTTTGCATTTTTTAAGATCGTAAAAAAGGGAAAATACGAGGTCGATGGCGAAATAATAAAAGATAAACATGCGATGAAAACCTATAAGGCATACAAGAAACTGGACAAGGAAAGGAATGGGCTTCGAAGAAAGAGAAGAGAGGAAACTATAATAAGCAGCTTTATGGGCCGCGCCGGGCGTTTTTTGGAACCGGTCACAAGGTGGGCCGGCTTTAATTGGCGGGTTAATATCGCCTTGATCAGTTCATTTGCCGCCAAGGAGAACAGTGTGGCAACCCTGGGCGGTATTTACCAGTCATCGCAAGAGGACAAAGAAGAGACGCTGGAACAGAGAATAAAGAAAAAAGAAACGAGCTGGACAGCCCTTCATGCCTTGGCAATCGTGCTCTTTATGGCTATGTATCCTCCATGTATCGCTACTTTGCTTATGGTCAGGGTTGAGACCGGAAGTACAAAGTGGATGCTTTTTACCGCCTTTTATCCCATTGTTTTAGGATTTATTATATCAATTTTTGTCTTTACAGGCGGAAATCTGCTCGGCCTCAGTGGGCTTCAGGTCATGATTCTATTTTACCTGCTGGCCATAGTTTTTCTGGTATCCATGGGTCTTATTAAAAAAGAATCGGAATAAGGAGGTGTTACTATGAGGAAAGCGTTAATATTTTTCTTAATTTGCCTGGTATCGGCCATTTTTCCTGTCCTCCAGTGTTTTGCCCACACCCCGCTATGTTACTGTGAGGATAATGGGGACGGAACCATAACCTGCGAGGGAGGGTTTTCAGATGGGTCTTCAGGCGCAGGGGTCAAGATGAAGGTGGTGGATACCGACGGAAATGTCCTCATAGAAGGGAAAATGGATGAGGATAGTGAATTTACCTTTAAAAAACCCGAAGGTGACTACACAGTCATTCTTGATGCTGGTACTGGCCACAAGGTAGAGGTTCCTGGCTCGGAAATTACGGAATAGGATTTAGGGGGAAATTGGAACGTATGAAAAACTGTAGGGGGTGAATCTTGTGTTCGCGCTTGAAATGATTGGATGATTGGGAATTGGGGTGGCATGGACAAACTTGTTTGTCCGTGTCTGGAATGTTGGAATAATGACAATTATTGGATGATTAACGAATTAACGATGGAGGATGAACATGAAGAAATTAGTTTTGGCATTGTCCCTGGCAGTGGTTTTTGCACTGAGCGCCCCGGCCTATGCTCATTTTCAGATGATTTATAGTCCGGACAGTGTTCCGAAGTCAAAAAAGCTTAACCTGAAGCTTGTCTTTACACACCCTTTTGAGGCCGGTCACACCATGGACATCGGAAAGGATGAAAAGGGTAATATCCACCCTCCCATAGCCTTTGGTGAAATGCATAAGGGAAAGAAAAAGGATCTGCTTGATACCCTCAAACCCATAGCTTTTACGAGTCTGACCAATAAGGGCAAGGCTTATGAAGCCAAAGTAAAACTAAAAGGAATGGGCGACCATGTCTTCTATTTTGTTCCTGCACCATATTACGAGGGCTCAGAAGACGTCTATATCCAGCATTGCACCAAGGTCATATTCAATGTAGCCGGCGCCCCAACCGATTGGGATGCTCAGGTTGGCGACCCACTGCCGGTTGAAATTATTCCCCTGGACAAGCCTTATGCCCTGTGGACAGGAAATGTCTTCCGCGGCGTTGTCACCTGCAAAGGCGAGCCGGTGCCTGACGCTGAGATCGAAGTGGAGTGCTTGAACCATGATATTGAAGGAAATGCCTTTGTCAAGGAGGCCAAGGTAGAGGCACCCCATGATGCCCTCGTCACCCAAACCATCAAGGCCGACAAAAACGGAGTGTTTACTTTTGGTATCCCCAGGGCAGGCTGGTGGGGATTTGCCGCACTTGGCGCCGGCGGAGACCTGAAGCACAATGGCAAGGAACTCTCCCAGGATGCGGTTATATGGGTACAGGCGCTTGATATGAAATAGCAAAATTCCGCGTGTTACAAGTTGGGTTCTCTGGCCTCGCAGTGGCAGGCGGGTCCGTCCCCCTTCAAAGGTGGACTTTAAAGGGGTTCTTAGGTTAGGAACGGGGACGAAATAACTTCCCCAAGTAGGCGCATAGATTTGGGTCAAATTTGTTCGATCTCAAATCACAAAAGTTGATGGAATAGCAGGCTATTTTGATATTTTTGTGATTTGAGATTGGGCAAAGGTGGCCTGAAGCTGTGATGCATAGTTGGGGAAGTTATTTCGTCCCCGTTCCTTAATGGCATTAAGCCGTAATAATAAGGAGTAATAGTTATGTATAAACGAAATGGGATTGTAATTGGGATTACGTTATTTTTAGCATTGTTCATTATTAATTTTAATGCTTTTGCAATAAGCCCGGAAACCGAACAACTGCTGAAGCTTCTGGAAAAGAAAAATATCATTACCGACATGGAAGCTGCTGACATGAGGCAGGAAATGGAATTTTCTTCGCAAGCCGGAGACAAGAAAGCCTATGAAACAAAACTTGCAGGCTTGCTTGGAAACTGGGCTGATAAAATACATCCCGGCGCATGCATAGAGGTCGAGGCTTCTTATGAGGACTACAATTTCCACGATCCATCGAAAAGAGATACGGACACAAGTGATCTTGTTCTTGCAACAGTCGAAATCGGCTTTGATGTTGATATTGCAAAGCATGTTAAAGCAAGTCTTTTCTTTTTATATGAAGAAGACGCAACAGATTTTGATGTGGACCAGGGAATCATCACAATTGATGGAGCGGATGTGGTGCCTCTTTATGTTGATTTAGGAAAAATGTATATCCCTTTTGGAATGTTTGAAAGCCATTTTATTAGAGATCCTCTTACCCTGGAACTTGGAGAAACAAACGAAAGTGCTGCTGTCGGAGGCTTCAGGAATGACCTGCTGGAACTTTCAGTTGGTGCCTTTAACGGAGATATAGATGAAACAGGAGAAGAAAATCATATAAACAATTACCTTGCAAGCGCATGTTTTACTCTTCCGGAAACAACAGTGCCGGATTTGAATTTAACTGCCGGAATATCTTGGGTATCAAACATTGCCGATAGTGACGCCCTCCAGGAAGAGGCAACTGCAACAATCAAAAATCATATCGGCGGGTTCAATACATTCATAATTGCTTCCCTTTTGGATAGATTTTTCTTCAATGCAGAATATTTGGGGGCTATTGATGATTTTAAAGCAGGTGAGTTGAGTTTTGACGGAGGAAAATCTTACAGGCCAGAAGCCTGGACCATTGAATTTGCCTATGGTGTTACCGACAGTTTAAATCTTGCTGTCTGTTATGAGGGAAGTAATGATTGCGGTGATTTTTTGCCCGAAAAACAATTTGGCGGTGTCGTCAGTTATGATTTGTTTAAACACACATCTGTTGCTCTTGAATACTTATACGGCAAATTTGAAAATAAAGACACAAGGCATCTGATGACTACCATGCTTGCTATAGAATTCTAAATTTTATTTGTTGACATTTACATGAATTGCTCCGCAGCAAGCTGCGGAGTAACAATTCTTATGAAAACCAAACGGCTCAATAGCTTCCTCGAATGATCCCGACAAATTTGCCGACAATCCTGATCCGGCCCCGGTGCCACCCGCTAAAAACCATGGGAGGATAAGCACTGTTAGCCGAATGTAATTCCATAGTACCTTTTGTTTTTCGCAGAATTTTGAGAGTTGCTTCATGTAGAATGTTTCTAACTATAACCGCGACTATCTGCCCGCTTTCCGCTCAGCAATTCTAATTATGGATTTTAACAATATTTTTCAATCATTTCAAATAGTTGATAGTATGACAATTTTTTGTAAGCTTTAACTACGTTTCAAAAAACATAGAAAATTCGCAAAAATAAGAGAAAAACCGACTTGTCCAAATTTAATTAGAACTCATAACCTTAGGGAATTTCTTTGAATATTCCATAATGAGAATTGCTGTATAATATCAGCAATTCTCATTATGGAATTTGACAATATTTTTCAATTATTCCGAAGAGTTGATAGCTTGGTAAATTTTTGCAAGCTTTGGTCACGTTTCAAAAAACATAGAAAAGTCGCAAAAACAAGAGAAAAGTCGACTTGCTTAAATTTAATTAAAACACAACCTTTTGAAATTCCATTAAATATTCCATAATGAGAATTGCTGGTATAATATTCTTGAAATGGTGAACATAAGGGTATAATATTAAAATAAGGAGTAGCCATAAATATGAGAATATTTAAATATAAAACATTTGAAAAATGGGCTAAGAAACAGAGTATGAGCAATGATGATCTGAAAAAAGCTATTGCTGAAATACAAAAAGGATTGATAGATGCTAACTTAGGGGGAGATGTATACAAAAAAAGGATAGGACTGCACGGCAAAGGTAAGCGGAGTTCACATAGAACAATAATTTTGATGAAAATTCAAGATAAAGCGATATTTGCACATGGATTTGCTAAAGGAGAAAAAAGCAATGTTACAAAAAATGAGCTTGAGGGATTTAAAGTAATGGCAAAAGCATTCCTTAGTTTAAATGATGATCAAATCGATATTCTAGTTGGTAAACAAAATTTGATAGAGGTACTTTAAATGAATAAAGTCCAAGAAACGCTAAGTGAGATGGCAAAAGATCTTCATGCAGTTGGTGCAATAGATAAAACAACATTAAGGAAATTTGATGTAAAATCATTGTCATCCGTACCGAATTATACAGCAAAACAGATCAGTTTAATTAGGCATAAATTAGGCTTCAGCCAAGCAGTATTTGCAGCCTACCTAAATGTATCGGATAGAGCGGTAAAAAAATGGGAGCAGGGTGAAAGTAAGCCGAGAGGTGCCACTCTTAAACTACTTTCCATAGTAGATAGAAAGGGCATTGAAGTAATCGCATAACAATGGCATGAACACGGATTTTAAAATGCTAGCGCATTTTAAACCCGGTTATGCCAAACGTTGGAAAGCCTCCGAACCATCCCCGAGGCTTTTTTGTTCCTGAAGTAATTCATAATAACCTTGACAATCTGTATCTTATGAGATACATTACTAAGTATGAAATATGAACTCCGAAGTTCAAAACAGTACGATAAGTGGTTTGCCAAGCTAAAAGACTCGTCGATAAAAATAAAAGTCTTGGCTCGGCTTGACCGGGTAGAAAACGGCAATTTCGGAGATTTTAAACAAATCGGCTCTAACCTGTTTGAATTGCGCTTTTTTTTGGCAGCGGCTTGCGAATTTACTACACCACCCAAGATGGCAGGATACTCTTTCTGCTGGTCGGTGGAGACAAATCCACGCAGTCCAAAGACAGCTTGCGGGACGTTCCTTGATATAGCTTGCGGCTTGCGGGACGTTCCTTGATATATTGACAAGTCGAATAATTTATATCATAAGAGATATATGCCACGCAGCTTGCGGGACGTTCCTTGATATATTGACAAGTCGAATAATTTATATCATAAGAGATATATGCCACGCAGATCAAGAATAGATGCGCCTGGGGCGTTGCATCATATTATTGTTAGAGGCATTGAAAGGAAAACCATTTTTAAGGATGATGCCGATAAGGATAATTTTTTAGAACGCTTGAAAAA
>Ga0255426_10220_pt1 | contig 11511 bp, 5 predicted proteins | sample ANMaggSeSYBR02J9_FD_182666 | JGI IMG/M metagenome (GOLD analysis project Ga0255426, IMG submission 182666) | Sediment cell enrichment communities from methane seep in Santa Monica Basin, California, United Staets - ANME aggregate JGI... | ecosystem: Environmental > Aquatic > Marine > Cold seeps >...
ATCCCAGAACTATTGCAATAAAATTAAAAAAGAATCTGAAAGAATTTTATAAATTCAGAGTTGGAAATTTTAGAATTATTGCTGATATCCAAAACAATCAATTTCTTATATTGGTTATCAGGATAGCAAACAGAAAAGATGTATATAAAAAATTTAAACAACCTTCACAAGAGACAAAAATAATTTCATTAACTGATTTAAAAAATAAAGCTAAGGAATAAAGCCCAATCATTTCAACCTGTTAAAATTATTGAAAATTCAGATTTTCTCTATTTCCGACTCAAAATCCTCCAGGCTTTATGCTCTTGCGAGTTCAAGTCTCGCCTCCGGTACCAAGACTATAAAGGCTTTCAGCATTTCAACTGAAAGCCTTTTTGTTTTGATAGAAATCGATAGGAATCATTTCCTGTTCGCTATTTAAAAAACTGATCTTAATTTTCACTCACTTCACCTTCACGCGAATGTTACGGGCACCTTCCCCCTGCGGGTAACTGAAGTTGTTGATCCTGTGGATATTGTACCCTAGGCATTACCGGATGCAAGCCAGTACATGGAGTATTTATATCAACTGCCCGTCAGCGGCGGCTGCCCATTCTGGTTTGATGGAGAACGCGGGTTTTATTCCGTCACTGCCGACAATCTGCCACCGGGTTATGGTGACTCTGTTTCATCTGTAAATTCTATTCTCAATGGAAGGTCGGACATTGCATAATGTACAAATTGTTTACCAAGTTCGGTAAGTTCATAACCTTCATTTTCATCAAAAGCTGATACTGGCGGTTTAGGACCACTACCATTAGGCCTTCTTTTTGATTTTTTGGGAATAAAATTTCCATTATAATCGACTTCTCTATGTTGGCGAATAATTCCACCGGTACTTAAATCTCTAAACAAGAGCTTGTAAAGATCAGCATCAGCAGAATTTTCACGAGCAGTCTCCTTCCCAATTTTACGCCAAATAGAGCCACGAGTGATACCATCACTGTTATAAATTGCACCAATAACTTGAAAATGCATTTCAGAATATTGATTTATCCAATCAATGTACAATCGAACAACATCATCACTGGAAACCTTTGTTGCAGCAGCGTTAGATAGTATATTTCGTATGTATGTTCGTTTATCTTTGCTTTCTGCCCCAGACCATTCTCGAAATGTTTTTTTCACCAGAGATTGATATTCAGAACTTTCAATTCGCTCAGCTATAGCTTCATCTTGAAGATCAAGGCGTGCCATAATTTCGATAATTGTGTCTTCTTTTTCTTTCAATTCATCTTTAAGCATTCGCACCCAATGCTCAAAAAAACGATTGATTTTTTCTTGCTCTCCTTCAGACCATGACCCGGCAATAGCAGAGAGAAATCCACCAGCAATAGGAACCACCCCGCCTATTGTTTGGAGTGCGCCTCGTGATATTTTTGCAGTTTTATTTACCTTTGGTAGTTGGATTTTTTCATAATTGTTCTCTTTATCAATCATGCTTGATCCCTTATTGACCTACGTTGGATATAGTTCAATAGCCATAACAAATCATTGTACAGACCTGGGTACTTTTAGTTTTTTATATTAGCCAGCTACAATTGTTAATTTGTCTTTGATTGATAAACTTGTATCAAGGGGGAATAATATTGTAAAGAGGGATTCAATTTTATAGACAAGCACACGATAAAACGAACCAGGCTTCCATTATCGGGCCTCACTTTGCTTTAAAACATTGAAAGTAACATGTTAAAATTCAAGAGGGGCATCATTCCCTTATCTACTCAAATCGCTTTTTCAAATAATATACCTGAAGCGACATGTACGCATAAGCCGTCTAAAAATATAAATCCCAAATCTCAGATTTGAAAAGAAAAATCGATCTGCAAAAAAATGTACCCAAATTTCCAAATTATACCATCAAAACCATGCAAAAACCCTCGGAATCCTTTTAAAATCAGGGATGGAACAAAGTTCTATTTATATTAATATACGAGAGTTAATAATAATCATCCGTCCTTTAAGATTTTATCATAGGTGCTTTAGAGCAACAGCTGCGATTATTTTCGGAAACTTTTCTTGTATCAATCAGAATTTATTGATTCAAGAGAACTGGAAACAAACGCAGCCTCCTATCTTTTACGTCTGAAAAGTATAATTCAAAATAAAATTCAAACTCATTTTACTTTTTTGGGTCTTAAAAAATACCCGGAAACGAACTGAGCAACAATAGAAACAAACTGTAAGCCACACTACCGCAATAGATTTTTCTCTGAGTCTATATATAAATGAGAAACAATCCCTGCCCGGGAAACAAACCCACATTTTAAGAATCCAACCATAAATCTTACCCTGCACACCTTTTCCCTGAATTCCTTTGTCCGCTTTCCATTAATTGAAACAGCTTTAATGGAAGCTGTTCATAAAACCATTTTAAAAATAAATAACCAAAGGAGACGTCATGTCTGAAAATGCAGCAACACCGAAAGAATTCAAAAGAGAAAAAATCTTTATCCCCGAAAAAATGTCAGTCACTGAGGTACAAAAGAAATACTCTTTGAAAAGACCGGCAGCCCTGAGAGCTAAAAAAAAGGTTTCTTCGTAAAAAACTACAGCCGTAAACAGGTTATCATCGACCCCAACTTTAGAGCGGAGATAGCGCATAGCCTTGCGAAACGGGTTTATTATAAAAACTTTCGATTTAAATTCAACATAGCTGAAGAGATAAAGGAAGATCTTATTCAGGAAGCATGGGTAAGGCTTTGGGAATTATCGGGCAAGAAGAGCACCACTGAAAAGTATGATGATAACTATTGTCGGTACTGGGTAGCGCATAATGCCATGTTGGCGTTTATCAAAACCTGGGAAAAACAGGTCCGGTATAAGAAGATCTGGAAGAACGCTCAGGACGTTATCAGATGTTATCCGGATCTGACTTTCAATTCTAATTTCACAACCTGTTAATCTTTATTTAATGAGGTTGAGCTTGAAAATAAAAATGAACAAAATTGAAATGGCTGTTAATGGAAAGGATCAAATCATGACAGGACCAAAAGAAAAACCACTGTACAATTGATCGATACCAACGGTAATGCCTTTGCCATAATCGGGCGTGTTAAAGATGCTCTGTTAAAAGCAGGTGCCGACAAAGAGTATATTTTTAAATACCAGGATGAAGTTATGTCCGGGGATTATAATAATTTGCTCTGTGTGACAATGGATTATGTGCATGTGACCTGATCTGGCTTTACCGTTATAGATGCCGGTATGGAAATAACCCCTCTTTGTGAATGGGAGGGGTTATTTTTTTTTTTTGTAATGATTATTTTATTTCCTTAGTTCACAAGCACCCTTCATCTATGACCCCGTTACAATTATTATCTATGCCATCGCAGTCTTCATTGGCATCGGGATGGATGGTGCTGTCGGTGTCATCACAGTCGCCCTGAATTTCTGAAAAGGTGTCGTTGTCATTATCGATATCAATTTCAGTCTGTCCGAATTCTCCCGAAAACCACATCAAGTCAAAGCCATCAACATCACCGTCAAGATCATAGTCGCACTTAAAAAGGTAACTGTTGTATTCTGTCAGATCCAACATGTCTTGATCATACTTTTCTTGAGTAACATAACCTGTATGAAAGCTGAATGTGGGATCAAAATCAATCTTGAATTCTTCAAGGTCTGTGATGCCGTCCTGATCGGTATCGGTGATCGCATCAGCAATGATCAAATTTCCAAACTTATCCATTTCCCACTCATCCGCAATTCCGTCCTGATCTGTATCCTGTGAGTATTGATTATTTGTAAAAAAGGAATCACAGATATCACCTATGCCGTCACCATCATAATCTGCCTGATCCGAGTTGGCTGTGCCTGGGCAGTTGTCTTGTTCTGAAATGGAGGCAAGTTCTTCTTCAGCATAATGGCTGGCCAGTCTTGTGCAGGAGGTTGTGTTAACAACTCCTGAATAATATCCATCTCCATCGACATCTGGATACCAGGTATTGCCTGGATGTTCATATATTCCAGTTGTTGGGTCATCATTGCAATCTGTATTGTCTATAACAAAACCTGTAGGCTGGCTACAGGCTTTTTGCGATATAGCAGGATCTCCAAATCCATCCCCGTCAGCATCACGGTAATATTGATTTTCACAGCCAGTTGGAGTATTAACCTGTAAGATATTGCTGGCAGAGTCATAAACATAATTGATGCGATTCTGCCCATAGGTTGCTGAGGTGAGCCGATTGAGCTGGTCATATTCAAAGGTCACTTTTTCAGATGGAACTGTTATCACCTCTATTCTTAAGTTATCTATCCATTGGCTGTTATTTGTAGTCGTATTGGCAATAAATAAAATTGAGTTGACATGATTTAAATCAATACTTTCAGTAATGGAAATATCAAACCATAAAAAGTCAGGATCAGATATCCTTCTGGCTGAGAACTTAATACTGGCCCCATCAAAGGATAATGAATAATGAAAATCATCATAATCAGCTGCGTAGTCTCTATTATAATAAAATTGTGTATTCTGGTTACGAATATTTACGTAGCTATTGGGGTCATATGCTAAATTAGTAGGATTTATATCTGACACCCCATTATATGCACGGTATATAATTCCATCATTCATGATGATTCCAGCGCCGCTACTCATACCCCATTGGGTTTGAGTCTTATTTGCATCCCATTCAAGAGTTATTTTTTCAATTGAATCTGTAATGGATAAAGCTTTTATCAGATCATAAGCTGTATCAGTTGGAGAGACATAAAATTTTCCATTTTGAAAACTATAATTAGTTCCATTATTTCGTTTATCTAAAATCCAACCTGATGGTAGTTGATTATCATTCAGGTCATAAAAGTCATTAATTCCGGCATGAACAAACTCAGCGTACATAATCAGGACCAAAAATAGTGCAGATAATATATATGCAAATTGTTTCATAATCTTGTTACCTTTTGACAAAGTCATCATTTGGCATACACTCCAGAGCGATTTATGTTACCCGAGTTAAACCCCGGCAGTTTGTCCATGTCCCGAACAAGCACAGAATATTTGCTCAAGGCTTTTGTAAGGGATGCATAAAGGCTCTTGCTGCTTTGACTGATGTCACCCATCATCCTGTCCTTGGCTCTCCGCTTTTGCTTTTTATAGTTGTCAGCATTACGGTTATAGCCATATCGTTTTTGCTGTAATCGGAATAATTCAGATTGAACTCGGCTTTCAATATAGGACTGGATTTGAGTATCAAAAAAGTAAGGGTCTTTGAGTTTAGCAAATTCCCGCCTGAAATGGCTTGAGGCATAGCTGCCTACATTCAGGTATCTCATATTTCTGGTAGGTTCGCCGTCGGAGCTATCTAATGTGGTTTCCTCTGCCGGGCTTGAGTCTCCATTATCGCCTGGAGAACCGGTTGAATTTTCTTTAAGTTCTTTGGTAATGTCACGCATAATTGGCTCTGAAGATTGATATCCTGATTGCACATTTATCGTATCAGAAGCGTGCATTATCGCACCATTATACGTTGGGCTCTTTTGTTCTGGTTGGTTTTCAAGGGAACTTTCATAAATAATACCTGCGATCTCAGCACCCACTGGAGCAAGAACATCAAGAGCCATTACTCCCCAAGATCCAATGTCTCCCGTGCACGCAGAATAAATCGTTATAGTTGCCTGTGTGACAAGTATTCCAGCTTGCCAATTTTTTAACTCTTCACCCTCCACAAAATGGGGTAAAATAAAACGGCTGGCAACAGAAAGTCCCACGTTTGCAATAGTTCCCCAAGGAATAATTTCACCAGAGGGATCATTAAAGAGGATAGGGTTACTCTCTGTATAAATATATGGATTCAAAGTTTGAGAACTTTTAAAATCACCTTTTATCGGGTCCTTGCTTAAAAACCTTTTAGTCTCAGAATCATAATACCTTGCCCGCATAAAGTAGAGACCATTATCTTCCTGCATCACTCCATATTTTCCTACAAAGGTAAAAGGTGAATTATTTTCTGTGACACTTCCTGCAGGTTCACCATATGGGAGATACGCAAATTTATCAGTGATATTTTCATCCTTATCTGCAATGGCAATAGTGCTTCCAAGGGGATCATAGTGATGGAAATGCTTTTTCCCTGTGTCCGCATCAATGGTATATAAAAGACCTTTACCATAAATATTATATTGCTGGATATTGTTTTCATCATTCATTTCAGCAAGGATAGTTTCCATACCGCCTGCTACATCCAGAAGGTACCGTGTTTCCACACCATTTTGAAGGGATGCTAACCTGTGGCCATCACTGTTGTATTGATATTCATCAACATTCCCGTCTTTTTCTACACGGGTCAGCATATTGTCCGGGTTGTAGGCATACTGGGTGGTTATGGCATCTTTGGTCTGTCCGGTACGGTTGCCTTTGCCGTCATGCGTGAAAGTGGTTGTATCACTTTCTACTATCTGATGACCTTCATCATATATAAAATTGTCATTGAGATACTCTATACTGGGCAGAAGAGGCTGCATCATATCCATGGCTGTTCGATTTCCGTTTTCATCCAGCGTATAGATATAGCTTGCTATAGTCTGACCATCAGATTTTTTATCTGTTTTTTCTATCAGCCGTCCTGCATTATCGTATTTAAATGAAACGGTTGATCCGTTTCCCATTGTTTTACCAATAATTCGATTGGCATCATCGTATTGGTAGGTTGTTGTAACCCCTGTCCAGTCAGATACGGATACCAGGCGGCTTACAGCGTCATGGATATATGACACTGTTTTGTTTCCGGGATATTTTATTGCATTTCTGATTCCCCTGGGACCATAAGTATATCCTATTGTCTGGCCAAAAGGACTGGTGACGGCCTGGAGCTGGTCCAGGGTGTTGTATGCATAGGATGTCATGCCCATCTGATCAGAAACACTGGTCCTGTTCCCGTTTTCATCATAGGTATATGAAACTGTTGTTGCGTCGGGGTAGTTAATTGTTGTGAGCCGATACAATGTATCATAATTATACGTAGTTGTGCCGTCAGCGTTTGAAAGTGAAACCAGGTTGCCGACAGCATCATATTCCATAACTTCCGAATTACCGAGAGCATCAGTGACCCCGGCAAGGCGGTTTAACAGGTCATAGGTATAAGTGGTTGTGTTACCAAGTGTGTCGGTCATGGATGTCCGATTCCCCACTTCATTATAAACAGCAGATGTCTGGTTTCCGGTTGTGTCTGTCACACTCACAAGCCTTCCTACATCATCAAAAATAAACTGAGAAAAATTTCCACGGGCATCTGTTACTTTTACAAGTCTTCCAAGGGAGTCATATTCACTGCTAACAGTGTTGCCTAAAGGGTCTGTTATCGTCAGCAATCGGCCTAATTCGTCATAGGTTGAAGTCACAGTTTTACCGAGGGGATCAGTTACGGTCATAACATTCCCGTTGGCGTCATAGGTTGTAGTGATCTCTTTGTTCAGAGGATCCGTGACTTTAACAAGTCTGCTTTTTGCATCGTATGAAAAGACAGTCGTATTGCCGAGGGCATCAATTGATTTTATCTTGTTACCATTGGGATCATACTCGTACTGAACACGGTTTGAACCGGCATCGATTTCCTGTATTACATTGCCTAGAGAATCATATACGACCTTTGAAGTGTTGCCTCGATTATTGGTAACTGCAACCATTCTATCTAGTTTGTCATAAGTGTAATATTCTGTGATTCCCAGGGCATTGGTCCGGCTGATTAACCTGTTCTTTGCATCATAACTGAATGCTGTTTTGTTTTTTGACGCATCAATATGTTCGATCTTATTACCGTTTTTGTCATAGATAAATGAGCTTGTTCCGCCCAGGGCATCTGTTACAGATATGAGGTTGTCCATATCATCATATTCATAGGCGGATGCCCGTCCAAGCGGATGGCTTTCTGACAGTTTCCTACCCACAAGATCAAATACAAAAGTACTTTGATTACCAAGGACATCTGTATGGGATATGAGATTTCCATACGGGTCATACTCGCTGGATGTCACATTGCCCAAGGCATCAGTGCTTGTAATAACCTGACCGAAACTATCATATGTATAGCTTTTGGAATTGTTTAACGCATCTGTTACTGATTGAAGGTTTGCATCCGGCGTATAGACAAATATTTTTGTATGGCCAAGGGCATCTGTCTTTGTCAGGGGATTATTTTTACTGTCATATGTAGCATGCGTCTGATTACCCAACGGATCTGTTTTGGTCAGGACATTCCCGTTATCATCATAACTATATGAGGTTACGTTACCATTTTTGTCTGTAACAGATGCGATATTTCCTTTTTCTGTGAATACGTAATATGCTGAGTTGTTGTTTGCGTCAGTTTCTTTGATTAACCGCAGGAGATCATCAAAATGATGATAAGTGACATTGCCTTCCGGGTCTATCATCTGGCTTGTTTTAGTCAAGGTGTCGTAACTGTAAAGGGTTTCAGCACCCATTGCATCTCTCTGGCTTGAGACAACGCGTCTTTGCTCATCATACTCGTTGGTAACAACCTTGTTACCTTTGGAGTCAGTAATGGTCCGCATCTGATGGCTGCCATCATAGGTGTAGGTGATGATATTGCCATTGCGGTTTGTGAAATTTACCAGATCCCCTTTGACATCGTATGAAAAAGTTATTGAACGTCCTATGGAATCCAGTATGCGTGTAATTCGGCCTTCTGTATCATTCTGAAACTCAATTCGACGTCCGGATGTATCGATGATTGCCGACAGATTGTTATTGACATATTCAAAGGCAAGCTCATTTTCATTTTCATCTGTAACGCTTGCCAAACGGTTCTCAAGGTTAAAATTATGCTGAATCAGGTCTTTTTGAAGGATGCTAAACGTATTATCCGGATTTTTGATTAATGTATCAAAAATACCCAGCATGGGTGTGTAGTTGCCGGCCCCATCCGGTACCCATGTCTCAGTCTTGCCATCTCCCCATCGGGCAGTAACATTTCCTGCCCCGTCTTCTGATAAAGTAATATTATAATTGTGTGTCCATCCATACCCTAATGGACCATTGCCTTTATCCTGGGAATTATAGGAACGGTCAAAGGAAAAAGAAAATCCTCTGCCTGGTATGGCAAGGTCATTGGCACCATAAAAATAATTTCCCGTAGCAGTGTTAACAGAATCTGCGCTATAGCCTGAGAAGGTATCTCCCCCAAAGACAGTCTCACTCTTAGTTAGCAGGACATCATGTTCAATGCCAACCATGCAAAGTATTAGCTCTTTTTGATATGTCACATAATCTTCAGATGGCGTAGTAATAGAAGAAATAGCATAATATCCTCTGGGAAGACTGGTAAATGTATAGTTTCCATCTATATCCGTATTAGTTTCATGGCCTGAGTTCAGGGTGATAACAGCCATAGGCATTCCTTTATCAATAGTAACATCCTTAACTATGCCTGAAATAGAAAGGCTAGAACCGGAGCAAACAGTATATTCATCAGAAGCAACAGGGCCGACATTGCCTACAAGGTCAACGGAAAAACATTTAATGGTTGTGTCTATAGTGAGAGGTATAGGGTCTGAATACACTTCAGATTCAATGGTTGGATCTGTCCCGTCAGTCGTATAATAGATGATACCTGGTTCGCTGGCTGTCAGTGTAATCTGGGGGTTTTCCATGAATGTTCCACTGACAGGTGAAATGCTTGTACCTGGCGCAGTTGTGTCAAGAACAATTGTATCACTGCAAATACCTGACCACTCATCAGTCCCATTTTTATATTTAACAAAGACACTTCTGAGGCCGTCATTGGAGACAAGCTCCCAATTAACCGATGTTGTATATGAAATTGGATCAGACCAGCTGACACCATTATTGGAGACCATCACTTCACCACACCCGCTTTTCGAACTGCAGACCAGGTCAAGAATAACTGATTCACTGTTGGTTGAATCTGCATCAGCATTGATATAAACACTGGAGGTAAATTCTAAATCGTCTATTGTAGCAGTTCCAACCCCAAGAATGCTGTAATTACTGCTTGAACTCGAACCGGTATCATATTCGACAATCGCGTCAGTGCTTATCTGATAGTTGTCAGATGCCCGGGAGCCGCTTCCGTAGTTGGAATTCAAGGATGAGATGCTGTAGTTACTACTGGACATTCCATAAACGGTTGTCTGAAAAAAAAAGAAAAATAGAATAAATTTTGCAATAACTGATTTCATAATTTGGAAGTTCCTGTCTGATTAAAATTAGCCACTGAAAAAATTGAATTTATCATTATTTGATTTTCATGATCCATACTACTGGGATACTTGTCTCTATAAATGGAGAACCGCCATTTAAGTCTGGAAGCGTTTGGTTATGATAATAACTGTCAGGATCAATTATTGTTTGTCCATTACATTCCACCCAGTTGTTTGATAAGTACGGTGCTGAAAAAATTGTATATGTAAAAGATCCATTAGCTTTAAATAAATCATTTTCTAATGTAAGCTGATTAGCTGAGTCAACCGATTTAATTATTGCGTCTTCTGATAAATAAACGTCTATATGCTGAAAAATTATTGTATTTGAACTACTATAAGCGAAGCCCCAGGTTTCAACCTTCCATACTAACTTGTTTTCATTCGGATTATTAGCAGTTGCCCATGAGATATAATGTCCATCAATATAAGTATTTGAAAATGCAGTACTTCCATCGGTATAGAAAAATTTAATTCTTGAGTACCCTAAGTTGTTAACGATTCCCACATCATACATCACTTTAGAAACTAAATTCCCATCAGATGTCGAATTGGACAATAATATCTCATCAATTAGGATAAAATCATTACCGGTAATGGCATTAGTAAACTGTTGCATATTATCAGATTTTTGAATCAAGTTAATTCTCATGCCTGGTTTGATTGAAGAAACAAAGAAATCTGAATTATTATCAATCAATATATAGCCTGGAGAACAATCGACCGTATTGTTGATGGATATGGTGTTACGGGACCATGCTGTAATTGTTCCGATTGGGGATGAATCTATTGATGAAGTAGTTTTAAGTGCAAACGCTGCACTTGTTATCCTTTGTCTAGGCGTCATTTCAGCATCTGATCCAACCTGAATGGCAAGAAATAGATTGTCAATATTAAAAACATTCGAAGTCAATTGTTGAACAGAACCAAGCTTAACATTAAACAAACCATTTGAAACCAGCACACTCTGAGTCTCATTCCAGAGAGCTGTCCCGCCAGTGTCAACATCATAAATCCTGAAGGTCATATTGACTGTGGTGCTCATAGGTGACCCACCACTGTCATTCAGCACGCCTTGATAACTGATAAGATTTGGAACAGCATATGTATTAGTTGCAAGCAGTACAAAAAAGATTATTATTGTTTTAATATAAATCAGTCTGTTTCTCATACAATTGTTCTCCTGTTCATTCATAGAATAAATATTGTCAAATAAAAAAAATCGAATCACCCTAATAATGGCAACCCGGCTATCTCAACATCAGACCCGCAGCTTTCCGTCCCAGT
>Ga0255426_10053_pt1 | contig 11392 bp, 13 predicted proteins | sample ANMaggSeSYBR02J9_FD_182666 | JGI IMG/M metagenome (GOLD analysis project Ga0255426, IMG submission 182666) | Sediment cell enrichment communities from methane seep in Santa Monica Basin, California, United Staets - ANME aggregate JGI... | ecosystem: Environmental > Aquatic > Marine > Cold seeps >...
TAGCACATGGAACCTCGGAGGAAGAAAACATTGGTGGATGGGTTAACTGCACATCGTCTCTTACAAACCAGGCTAAATTGAAACTTAAACAATGGAATGATCCTCTGATCACTCTGGATGGAACAGGAATTAGTTTTATTCATCACAATGATACGCTTCATCCGCAATACAATCTCACAACAACGGTTGAGAATGCCAATGGACCTATTGTGGTTCCATTAATGGTTAGTGAAGGTTATTTCACAGGCCGGAAGATACCGGGTTTACTTGAGAACTTGACCTATGCCTATGATAAAAAGGCACTTACACCTAACCCGAATGTTGCAAAATGGATAGAGATGAGTGCTTCGCAGGAGTTTACAGACCTGACTGTCGGAATCTATGATAATAGTGAACTTCTTGATATCTCGATCTATGATGTGGAAAAAGCTCATGGTGATATCTGTCTTTGTGTTGCAATAGCATTTAAGGCAACCCAGACTGCGTTTTCTGAGTGGGATGATACTCCGGTAAGAGGAAACATCGAGATTATCACCGGACATCCGTCAGATGGCCATACAGAGACTTTTGAGTACATTTTGAATTCAATCGATGATGTTACGGTTGATATTCCTCCCCAAACCGATATAGTGAATCTCAGTCTGGATAACTACAATTACCAGTTTATTGATAAATCGACCGGTGATAAAGTTGTGGTAAGTGTAAAGGAGAATATATTCCCCGAAGGCTTCTTTGACTTAAGAATAAAGTGCAAACAGAAGACTGCAACACCTGATGAAAAATCTGCTTTTAAACTCATGAAGAATGAGCTTAAAGATAAATGTCTTTATCATCCGGCAGATGAAGTATTTAATGTTGAATCCGAAGGATCGAATATAACACCTTCTGATCCAGGAAGCGAGACCGAACTCACAGTCGAGATCATACCTGCGATCTCAATGACAGTTCCAACAACAAATGTCGACTTTGGTAAGGTTGGAGCCGGGATGACCTCAGGAAACCAGATTATCACGCTCATAAACAGCGGAGCAGGATCTGCAAAATTCTCTGCCATGCTGCAAGAGGAGGATGGTGGATTCTATAGTAAATCACTGAAGCTGAACGGTCAGGATATCAGTGATTTCTCTGTGATTGTACCAGCTGACGTATCAGACTTTGTGTATGAATATAATGTTGTTGCAAACCTTGTGGTACCTGATGGATCCGGAGGGATATATGGTGGAACGATATTCTTTATTGCAGAGAATGAATCATAGGGGAATATTACCCCTACTTTTTCTTTTTTTATTGATCCCGTCAGCTTCTTGCATTGGTATCGGTGCATCACCTGATCAGATCGATTTTGGTATGGTAGATCAAGAAGAGTGTGTGGCTCAAGAACTATATGTGATCAATACAGGCAGCGAAACAGAGCAGGTTCTGCTTACTACGAATGGCGTTAACCTTAGTATAGAACCACATGAATTCGTCCTTGAGGCAAAAAAGTCCAGACTAGTAGAAGTATCAGTAGATACAATAAACATATTAGAAGCAGGTGAACATTCTGGAAGTATATTAATCACAGCCCGTCCTCCCGGTAATACAGAAGGGCTTAAATTCGGAGCTGGTGTGAAAGTCCCTGTCTCGTTTGTTGTAAAGGAAAATAGTTATATCAAGATATTTGCTGCAGTTGTATCATTGATTGCTATTTTCGCTATTGTACTGATATGGGTGCGTTTTAATAAGTAGTGAAATATACTAAAGCTCCTGTGCGACTGTTGAACCCCAGACGGCAGCATCTTCAAATACCGGTTCAACGTCCCCATCAACCTTAAAACTATCAACCACGATTTTAGCACCACTATTTTTCAGTGTAGTCTCAAGTATATCCACTGCTTCGCAGAAGCTGTCGGGATAATCATCACTATCACCCGGACCGAATACCGCAGCTTTTTCACAATTTCGGATGTATCGAGAGCTGTATAAGATACTGTATAATGATTGTTTCTTTGGGTTATTAATCGTTTCATCGTTACACCCTCAAGCATAGTAATCTCATTTGCCAGTGGAAGTGTATCTCTTAGTCCGAGTACATATTCAATCTCCTGAATATGGCTGCTGTATGATGAAATAAAGAGCGGTACTGCGATGATCTTCGTAACACCTGCATCATCAAGTCTATCTACTGCAATATTAATAGTCTCGTTTGGTACAAATTCGAGAAATCCGAGTTCAACCTGGTATGGCAGTTCTGTTTCTGCAACTGCTTCCCTTACAGGATTACACCATGCTTCACTCGGGCTTCCGTGTGCAATAACAACAATTCCTATTTTCTCATCATCCGCTGATGCGGCTGGCATGATCAATAACAATATCAGTATTGATATCATTGAAAAAATAGAGAAAAAAATCTTGTTTTTATTTATCTTTTTTTCTGTCATGAATTACCTCCTTTAGGTGCACCTATATGAATAATTAGGTTTAGAAATAATGTACCCTAACAAAATTAGATTGATCGAGATTTACCTAATAAAATTAGATTTCACATGACTTACCTAGTTTAATTAGGATATACTAGCATTTATAAACTACTCCTCGCTATCGCGAGGGAATTTCAAATCGATTAAAAAATAACAGCTACAGAGGATATAAAGGACAGAGTGAAAAAAATGTTTATACGATCTGTTAAGTGATGAAACATGATGATTTACTAGTGTTGCGTTAATTTCCAAATATTAGAATATAAAGGACATAGGGCACAATTCTAAAAACCAAATGATTTCAACAATGATATTAGAGTATTCAAATCTAAGGGTAATCTGTATAAATCAATGTTTATATTATCTGCTACAGAGAGCACAGAGAAGAAAAACTCTGTGCTCTTGGGTGATTGTCGTATTAAGCATTAATCCATGCAGCTATGATTTCCTTTAGATTATCAATATTCAGAGTATGTCCATTTACTGGAATATCTTCCAACCAATGATGAATACCATCCTGAAGTTCTGTTGTGGTTATAGCAGTTCCACCATCACTATTTTCGCCCATCCACTTATCTCTCCAATTACTGACCATTATATCAAATACCTCATCTGCAGGCAAATTGAGTAGACTATCTTTAAGCTGACTCTTCATAATTTTAAATTCAGCTTTTTCCTCAGGTGTTGCAGTATTCTCCTTACACTTCTTTCTTAACTCAAAGAAGCCGTCAGGGAATGTACTCTCCTTTACATCGATTACAACAATATCATCAGTTGATGTATCAATAAACTGGTAGTGGAAGTTCTCAGGGGTAAGATTTAGTTTGCTGGTTCCCTGTGGAAGATCAAGTGTAACATAATCACTTGAACCCAAAATGTACTCAAATGTATCGATACTTCCGTTTGATGGCTGTGCATTAATTATCTCGGTTTTACCTCTTACTGGAATACCATCCCACTCACAAAACGCAGTCTGAGTAGCTCTAAACGCTGCTGCAACACAAGTGGTATCACCACAAGTTAGTTGCACTTCACTGATCTGGATAGTAAGAAGTTCATCATTATCATAAATCGTAATCGGATCTGTTGAGCCCCCTGCTGCAGCTGGTATGATCAACATAAGAGCTAGTAGTGACATTATTGATAAAACATAAATTATTTTATTGGTTTTATTAGAAATTTCTTCTTTCATAAATTACCTCCTTAAGGTGTCTTTGTAAAGATAATTAGGTTTAGAAATAATTTGCCCTAATAAAATTAGATATACCGAAAATTACCTTACAAAATTAGGGTATACTACATGTATACCTAACTACCACATAATAGTATATCATATCAATTAAGATAAAAATTGGGAAGTGATAAATAACATGGAAAAAGCAATTGTAGTATATGCCCCTACTGTAAGAAATACAGAGGCACTTGCAGAGTATGCAGCGAATGGACTTGAAAAGGGTGGTGTACATGTCACCCTAAAAAATGTGATGGACGCCAGTATAGATGAACTCACTCAATATGATACCATCGTTCTCTTTTGTCCTACCAGGGATATAAAAAAACAGCCGGATAGTCCAATTAATCTGCATTCTGATCTTAATGATCTCCTGGTGGCTGCAAAGAACGGGACTAAAGTTAGATCTAAACACAGTGATCATTATTCTGAAAAAACATCAAAATTGATGAATATTACAAGTGCAGCTTAAGAAGAATAGTATAGTCCGCCCCATTATGAGCCAACAGGAATTTCTTTATAGATTAGTCAGGTGTATTGCACCTACTATTGCAGGTATAAAACCAGCAACATTGATGAATGTTTCAGTTTATAATGGTGGGCTGCCGGATGTATGGGATTGTTATAAAAAAAACATTTTTACTAAATCCACGATCAATTATTATGAACTGAAAAGAACTGATAAGAATGTCATTGTCCTTTTTTTCAATTACTATCAATTAAATAAATTATTGAAGAAAAAGTCGATCAGGGAATTTTTATGTTCATGTGGATATAAATCATATTCTATTGAATTTGCATTAAGGATGCTTGAGTACAGATATACCTGTCAATGTCCTCCTGAGATTGGCATATTCCTGGGAATACCACTTAAGGATGTTAAGGGATTTATGGGTCTTAATTCCCTGCAGAATACAAAACGTGGAATGTGGAAAATATATGGAGACCCAACTGTATCTGAAAAAATAATGAATAATTATCGTAATGCAAAAAATATAATAAATGAACGCTTATTTGATGGTGAGGACCCTGTTGATATAATCACAAGTGTAAATCACCTTTTGTAAAAAAGAACTCCCCAGTTAAATCCACACACTCAGGCAGTCCACCAAACCGTGCCTTTAATATCAGTTCCCCGAGTTCAACTTTTATCACCCTATCAATCCCGATAATTGATGTCGTAGGGCGTGGGTTCACATCAACCACCCAGGGTTCATCAGCCAGTACAATATCAACACCCACATATCCGCGACATCCGAGAAGCATGGCACTACGCTGTGCAACCTTAATTACCTCAGGGTTCCTGCCTGAATCTATACCGACCATATTGCCATTATATTGAATACTACTGCCTATTTTGATGTTCTGACGGTTGACACTTAGAGGCAATATATTATCTCCTGCGACCAGACTGACACTTAAGTGTTCACCTTGAATGTACTGCGTCGCCACAAAACCATCAGGTATATGGGATAAATCACCATAAACCGTTAGAGTCGTATCCTCTGAAGCACATCCCCATCTGGGTTTTAGTACTACGCACTCATCTGGTAAGAATATATCTTCATCTTCATTCATATCTTGATCATTACCAGTACCAGTAGCAGTCCCCGGCACCTTAATGCCGCCTTCTGCAAGTATTTTTGAGGTTAAGAGCTTATCAGCACACAAACTCACAGAACCTGAAGGACAGCCCAGGTTTATTGTGTTATCTTCAACTATTTGTGTAAGTTCACTTAATAATTCATCGGGTGCAATCACCAGTGCAGCATCACTATGACTGGTAAGTTCAGCTATGGTTTTTTTAAGATCATCTGTTTTAACGCCTGTCCCGTGGGGAATTACCGGACCAGTGGTAGGATATATAACACTATGCCCTGCTTTGGTAAAGCTATTGACCAGTACATTTAACATGGCCTTGCCTTCTAACAAAATAGTACCCCCTTCACCGGCACTTACTGCATATTCTGCTACCATGATGTTCATGAAAGGAGTAACAATCCTTATTTAATATTAATATTTCGGGTAAGTACTGGAGACTTTTTATTTTCTTGTGATTGAATTAGGAAATAACCAGAATAAGCCATTTAATGTATCCACTTCAAAAAGTATGGTAAAATGAAAGATTAATATAGAGACGGATTAATGTGGAATGAAAAACCGTAAAATTTTTATTAAAATTCATAGTTAATAGATAGTTTAATCAACATTAATGTTATCAAACTATCTGATAACATGACCAAACAGATACTTGTAACCAATGATGACGGTGTTTATGCCACAGGGATCAAAGCCGCATACCAGTGTGTTAGTGACCTGGGTGAAGTGGCAGTAGTAGCACCATCCACCCAGCAAAGCGGAGTTGGACGCAGCATCTCGATCTTCGAGCCCCTCAGGCTGACCCGTACAGATGTTGATGGGGTTGAGGCTTATGCTGTGGACGGCACACCCACTGACTCAATAGTACTGGGACTCTTCTCGGTATTACAAAGCATGCCCGATCTGGTACTATGTGGTTTTAATATAGGTGAGAATATTAGTACTGATGCTGTGACCACTTCAGGTACAATCGGCGCAGCCCTTGAAGCCTCCAGTTATGGTATTCCTACGATCGCTGCTTCCATACAGGTACTTGATGAAGGGGATAAGTTCGATGATCTGCGCTCATATAAATATGATTTCAAAGTATGTAAACAAATAGTAAATCGCATTGCTAAGAAGGTACTGGAAAAAGGCCTTCCCGACGGTGTAGACCTGTTGAATGTCAATATACCCAGGCATGCTACCTATGATACAAAGATCCAGGTCACCAGACTTGCACGTAAGATATTTGCGACTTCGGTACAACAACGTCATGACCCGAGGGGTCGTACTTATTACTGGATCGATGGTGATCTGTTAAGGGATGCAGAACAAGGAACAGATGTCCATGCCCTGTTGCAGTGTGGCCATATCTCTGTTACACCTTTATCACTGGATTCTACAGCACGTGTGGATTTCAACAAGATCAAACAGATACTGAATTAGATCTGACTTTTACTATAACAATCATGAATAAATATAAATAAGTTCGAACAGGATGACAGACTATAAAAAACCCTATGGGCAAACACTTGATCGCCTTATGCTTTACTTGCTGGTATTTGTGATCATGGGTCTCTCAGATGCCGTTATTCCTGTACTGCCTGCACTTGCGAACAACGGACCGCTGCCAGACGGTGGCTCTTCAAGTCTGATATTTTCCTCATTCTTTATAGGTGCACTCTTAACCATGATACTTTTCGGTGTACTTGCCGATGCCTATGGTCACAGGCTGTTCGTGATCTTCGGTGTACTTTTAACTTTAATATCAGGTTTTATGATAATTGTCAATAATGATTTCTGGATGATCGTTATTGCCAGATTCATAGAAGGTGCCGGATGCGGAGCGTTCTTTCCTTCGGCTTTTGCATTATTATCAGGTATGGATAAGCGGGAACAGTATATAGGTGAGTTTAATTTTATTTTAAACCTTGGACTGGCTGTCGGATTAAAAATGACAGGCATGCTAGCAAATACAGGGATCAAGAATGGGGTAATACTATTTGAAGGGCTGATGGCTCCGATATTTATGATCTCAATAATGGTATTGATCAATAACGGCCCGGGAGAAATAGTGTTAAAGAAAAGTAAGGTATTTTCAACCATTGCAAAATCCAAAAAAGCCATTATACATCCACAATATTATCAGATATGGTTATTGTCCTTTGTACTGTTCGGGTCAAGTGGGGTCTTGATCGCCCTGTATCCTGGTTTTGTTTGTGGTGTTATGAGTACGGATACACTTGGTACATATCTGGCCAGTATTTATGCAGGTGCTATGGTTACTTCATTAGTGGCCGGGAGGATGCAGATACCAAAAGATACTCTTGTTAAAGCAAGTATGATATTCACTGGAATAGGGGCCCTAGGCGCAGTATTTCACCCGATCGGTCTTACCTTGATGGGTGCCGGTTCAGGACTGGGTTTGGTAGGTCTTGTTACAGGTGTATCCTACCTGAATATTAATAAAGGACTTGCAATGGGAATCTTCAATACCTGTACCTATGCCGGACTTGCTCTGGTTCCGATATTAAGCGGACTGTTAATATCTATTGTTGGTTATAGTAGTGTATTTATCATCAATGGTATACTGTTGATAATAATGGTCTTATTACCCATGAGTGCATTGAGCCAGGCAAATAGTATAAAATAGATGTTAGAATAATAGAGGTACATATGGCTAAGGTTACAATAAAGCTATTTGCCAACCTTAGAGAGCAGGCAAAAAAAGCTAAGATAGATATTACTGGTACAGATCTAAAAGAGGTAATAGATTTGCTTATCGGACAATATGAAGGTCTTGAAGAGTTGATATTCAGTAACGGAAATATACATCCGTTTATCCATGTGATGGTCAACGGCATAAGTGTCAAAGATAAGGACGGTCTGGATACAATACTACACGATGGTGATGAGATCGCTTTATTCCCACCTGTTTCAGGAGGTTGAGTATAAACATATGGGGAAAATTTTCAAATCACTTATGGATGTTCAAAGTGCCAGGAAAATATTTCTTGATGCTGCACAACCTATAAAAAGTATTGAGATCTTGCCTGTAGAAACAGCAGACCATAGAATTCTGGCCGATGACGTAGTATCTGAGATGGATGTTCCCCATTATTCACGATCTGCTATGGATGGGTATGCAGTTAAAGCAGATGATATAATAGGTGCTTCTCCTTCCTCTCCGGTTGTGCTGAAGCTCACTGATGGTGATATAACCTCAAATACTTGCTCAATCGTACATACTGGTTCACCAATACCCAGGGGTGCTGATGCTGTAGTAATGCTGGAAGATTCCAGGGTAATTAACGCAACAGTAGAGATCACTACCCAGGTATACCCTGGTAAGAATGTTGGTGAGATCGGGGAAGATGTGGCTGCAGGTGAAATGGTATTAAAAGCAGGGCACCAGCTTCGACCAGGTGATCTGGCTGTGCTGGGTTCTATGGGTATAAGGGATATAGAAGTATTCCATAAACCACTGATCGCTATCATACCTACTGGTGAGGAAGTGGTACCCAGGGGTATCCCACTTGAACCGGGACATGTATGGGAGACAAATAGCCTGATGACTGCGGCATATGTCAGTAGAACCGGTGGTATCCCACGGATTAACGATATTGTTTCAGATGATCCGCAGCTCATAGGCGAGGCAATTCATGCGAATTCTGATGCTAATATGCTGATCATATGCGGAGGTACTTCAGTGGGAAAACGGGATCATGTTGCTGCAGTAATAAAGGAAATGGGTGAATTACCTGTCCATGGAATAGCTATAAGCCCGGGGAAACCTACAGCATTGGGTATTTTTAATAAGAAACCGATCATGTGCATGCCCGGATATCCTGTTGCAGGTTACATAGCACTTATTGCATTTGGTAAGGATATGATCAGGAAAATAGGGCATATTCCTTTAACTAAGGAAAAAATACTGAAGTTATCCCTTTGTAGAAAGATCACATCACGTCAGGGATATGAAACATATGTGAGGGTCAGGATCAAGGATGATACCACTGTAGAACCTGTGATGACATCAGGTGCAGGGATCTTAAGCTCTGTTGCTAAAGCAGATGGGTATGTGATAGTACCGCCTAATATTGAAGGATACGGAGCAGGTACTATGGTTGATGTTATATTTTTTTAGCGATGGTAGTTTTGTTACAGAAAGCGTTGTTAGTGGATATATCTCAACTAAGAGCATTCCAGCATTGTTATCGTATCCACCTCGCTCGCCTGTGATAAGACAGTCAAGAATACTGAATTTGATCTTCTCACCATCACCTGTGTAATAGAATGTATATGTGTGATTTCCAACATCACTTATTGCTGCATCTAACGGCTTACCATTGAACTCGATCGAGTTGAACGGTTGAGTATATGCATTTCCTTTGCCCATATGAAACTGCGCATCTGCCCAACCCCAGTCAACATCTTTTCGAAACTGGAAAACACCGAGACCACGATGCAATATTCGCTGTCGTTTTCAAGAATTATTGAAGATTCAACTGATGAACCTGTGTCTTTTGGTCCGAGAGCATAGACCTGGATTGTATCAAGGGGAGAATCCCCTCTCATCTTTGTCGTCATCCGGCCAGTATAAGCCTGTGAAATGAATAGTGAAATCACCGGTTTTTTCACTCTTGATGTTGATATGTATGGTCCTGACTGTTCCGGGCGGCACCTCAAATGTTCCAGCTACAGTTCCGGCAGCACTGCCATATCCAAATCCTTCTCCATAGACATGTGTCCCTTTAGTAATATATATGCTCTTTAGATCAGTGATCTCTATCCTGTATATAGAGTATAGTTGATCTTTCCTTTGGCAAATATCATAAGGGCAACCCCGCAACTTAAAGGGTAAAATAATTTGAGTTGCGGGACCAATCGTTTATCATAATTTCTGTCTGTGTAGTATGAGTATCGCAATCAACAGCATACATATACCTGCAATCGACCCAAAACCAGGTGAGCCGGTATCCTCCCGGGATGTTGTTTGTCCTGGTATCTGTGTTGATATATCGTCTTTACTTCCGGTTGGTTTAGTTTCTGTATCTTTATCACCCGTTACACTTGTAGACGTCTTGCCTGTTATCGCAAACGGAGAGAAACCTGATGTTTTAGCTTTAAAGGACAGATATTCTTCATTCTTATCTGTCTGTGTAGTTTCAAGCTGTTCCCATTCTCCATCACTAAACCTGTACATTTTAATAGTGGATTCAATGATACTATTTTCTTTGATCCAGTATCTTTCTACTCCAAATTCAATCTCGGGACCGGCAATATTTTCAGAAGTTGCCCAACTACTGCTCCCTGCCCAAATATTCAGGTTCATAAATACTTCATCCGGTGCTTCGCTATCTGCCAATGATGATGTGGTTTTCAGTATCTCAACCTTCACGGCAACTTTTCCGAAGTTTGAAAGAGGTGTGAAAGTAATACAGTTTATAATATTATCTTCCGAATCAAAATTATAGGTTACTTTTGAACCTTTATTCAAATATTCCCTTTCAGTCTCTGATGTCTCAATATTCGCATAATTTTCACCTGACGCACCGCCGCGTGTGCTGCTTCCGCCACCACCACCGCCACCTCTGTTTCCGGATGTGGTGGGGTCTGGTGCTCTGGTCTGCAGGCATGCGAAGACAGGGGCAAAGCCGTTACTGGTTCTTTCCTGGAATTTGACTACTTCATCAGTGCCAGACGCGGTTATGTCATTCTTGTCCACCTCAGTCCTGTTGATACCAAATGGATATAAGTAATTACAAGAGGGTACTCCGGCAACGCATTGCCATGCACCAACTTCCCATGAGCGGCTATTGAACTGCTGGGATTCGCTTCCAGGTGCTACAGCATCGATCGTAGCAGTGAACAGATTCACTTCTGCTATGGTAGTGGGATTTACATCTGTAAGTGTGGCGGTCGTTGTTGCATCCTCTGGTAACACCTTGTATTGTGTCTGGTAGCAGGTAGCAAGTCGATCGTATCCATGAGCTATCGCGTACGTGTTATCGCTGCCATCATCATAGATGATCATCAGAGCCATGCCGGATACATATCCCTTTCCCTTTAAAATGGGATCTGTATTATTACAATTTGACCGAACTGCTTGATAAGCACC
>Ga0255426_10222_pt1 | contig 11375 bp, 13 predicted proteins | sample ANMaggSeSYBR02J9_FD_182666 | JGI IMG/M metagenome (GOLD analysis project Ga0255426, IMG submission 182666) | Sediment cell enrichment communities from methane seep in Santa Monica Basin, California, United Staets - ANME aggregate JGI... | ecosystem: Environmental > Aquatic > Marine > Cold seeps >...
ATTCCCCTATAGGGATGATTTTGTTCTGTTTATTTTCTATAAAAATATATCGAAGATAACAATAGTAAAGGATAATTCAATAATTACTTATATGATTAATACTTAAGCAACAAACTATATAATAGCAATCGATGATGTTTCTGATTTTATTCAAGTCAATGGATAGGGATTATCAGGAAAAAAATTGAAAATCCTATTTTCATGGAGGGGATAAAAACGCAGATTGTATTAGATTGTTATTAATTTGGAGGATACAAAATGAATAAAAAGATACAAATAACAGCAATTCTTATGGCACTTGCAATATTTGGATTGTGCGCACTTATTGCACCCGTTTGCGCATCTGAGGTCACAGATGCCGAAGAAGCAGTTGCTGGAGGCGAAGGAAACGAAACTAATAATTCAGAAGCTGCAGATAATGCTACTGTAGATAATGCTACTGTAGATGACGATGCTGCAGATAACACTGCTGCAGATGACGATGCTGCAGATGACGATGCTGCAGATGACGATGCTGCAGATAACACTGCTGCAGATGACGATGCTGCAGATAACACTGCTGCAGATGACGATGCTGCAGATAACACTGCTGCAGATGACGATGCTGCAGATGGTGATGAAGCCTCACCAGGCTTTGGTATAGTAGGTGTAATGATCTCAATAGCAGTATTATTCCTGTTAATTAGAAAGAAAGCATAAAGAGCCTCAAGGCTCTTCTTTTTTTTAAAAAAAATTGTTAAATAATTAATGTTAAACAAAACCTTTAAATTAAAGAATAACATTAGAGGAAGTCTAAAGATAACAGATATAATGCTATAAAATTTTGATAGTAAATTAACTATCTGTTGAATATCTTGTACGGTGTACTTCAACCGGATTGTCACAGGTTCAGGACCTGTTGACAGCGCATAAGCTTCTAAGGGGGCCTATAGCTTAGTCAGGTTAGAGCGCCCGGCTCATAACCGGGCGGTCACCGGTTCAAATCCGGTTAGGCCCATATCGCTCAATATTTTATCAGGAGTGCCCTATTGAACACAACCTTTAAATTAGAGCGTGTCAATACAACGAGTCAATAGAAAATAGACATAATGCCGCCATAACTCAGTTGGTAGAGTGTCTGGCTGTTAAATAACCTTAAGTGGTATGCAGCAACCAGAATGTCACAGGTCCGAGTCCTGTTGGCGGCGTATTAACTTCTAAGGGGGCCTGCAGCTTAGTCTGCTCAGAGTGCCCTGCATATAAAAGGGCGCTCACCGGTTCAAATCCGGTCAGGACCATAACGATTAAAAAAAGGAGGATTTATTATTAAGACGATCGAAGTTTCAGAAGCTTTAGGTGGAGTATTAAATGGATTTCGTAAGATCTCCAAGGATTCCAAAAAAATAACATTCATTGGTACGCCAGGGTTTTGTACTCCATTTGCGGAATTAATAGCCTTTGTAATTCGTGATAGTGGAATTGAAATGGCTTTTGTACCCAATATCTCAGTTGATAAGGCAAGGACCATTATCTCTACTTCACAAGGCATGCAGCTCGGTGAGAGTACTGATCCGTCATGTGATACGGTAGTTTTGTTGGGTGGTCTTGCCATGCCAAAGATGAAAGTGGATGTCAATAAAATTAAAAAAATTATTGAAGACATCACAACTACTGATAAACCTTTAATAATAGGTGTTTGTTTCATGAGTATCTTCAAGGAATCCGGATGGATAGATACGATTGATTTCGATTATGTAATTGATTCCTACATAAAAAATACTACACTTGAAAAATAATCAACAGTTTCGAGTTCCTGTTAGTATTGCCAGGTACGATTCCTGACAAAGATTTATTATTGGTAATAGATTATATATTATGTCAGGAGGGTAAATCCTGGAAGAAGTAGCTTTACTATGTGAGGATGTATCATTAGCAGTAGCAGATGCTATAAAAGGACTTATTGGGATTCCCAGGGGAGGAAAAGTTGTTGGAATGGGAGCAGATGGAACTCCTTCGAAGTTAATAGATATTGTGGCCGAAGATGCTGCTCTTGAGATCCTTTCATCCTCTGGTATTGATATGAAGATCATTACTGAGGAAAAAGGAATATTAACTTTTGGAGATAAACCTGAATTTACGGTTGTACTTGACCCACTTGACGGGACATATAATGCTACTCATAATATTCCATTTTATTCAGTATCCATAGCTATTGGAAATAATGAAATAACAGATATAAAGTATGCAAAAGTATTCAATCTCTCTAATCGAACGGGTTTTACTGCTGAACTGGGTGGAGGTGCATTTTATAATGATAAGGAGATCCAGGTCTCATCTACATTGAAAATAGAAGAGTGTGCAATAGCTGCCTATGGATATCGTGATGGAGAGGAGATATTTAAACGTCTGGCCAGACAGGTACGTAGGGTCCGCTCCTTAGGTAGTGCTGCTCTTGAGTTGTGTTATGTAGCTTCAGGTAGGTTCGATGCTTTTATAGATCTGCGAAATAGACTGCGTCCTACGGATATCGCTGCTGGTATCCTCATTATCAATGAAGCAGGCGGTATGGTATCTGATGGATATGGTAATCCTCTATGTATTGAACTGGATGTTATCAGTAATGTCAATCTTGTATCTTCTAACCGGTTAATACACAATACTCTTGAAAAAATAATAGGATTATAATACTATTGATGTAATATAGAATTAATGCAGTTGAAAACCAATGATACAGGGGTTATAAATTGATCAAGAAAGTAGGACTGGTTTCACGTTGTGATAAACCGAATGCAATTGCAATTGCAAGAGATATCATAGCATATCTGGGGAACAGGACTGTTGTGTTTGTAGATCCATGTACTGCCCGTAAACTGAACATCGAAGAAACCCAGGTTAGCAGAATGCGGGAAAAGGGAGTTGAGATAGTGATAACTATTGGTGGAGACGGGACTGTGTTAAGAACAATACAACATATGAATGATCCACTTCCTATTCTTGCTATTAATATGGGTACTCTGGGCTTTCTTGTGGATGTGGATGTAGAAGATGCAAAACAGACTATTGATTCGGTCCTATCAGGATTTACAGTCGAAGAACGGTTCAGGTTCGATGTGTGGATCAATAATCATATACTTCCTCCTGCCACCAATGAGGTAGTAATAATCACATCCCAACCTGCCAAGATGCTGGGTTACAGGATCCTGGTAGATGATCATGAACTTGAACAGTTGCGTGCAGATGGCCTGATCATAGCCACCCCGACCGGTTCAACTGCGTATGCCATGAGTGCGGGAGGTCCGATCGTGGACCCAAGAGTAGATGCAATGGTCGTAGTACCCCTGGCACCTTTCAAACTTTCATCAAGACCGTGGGCAGTGCCTGGTCAAAGTGTAATAACAGTTGAACTCATGCTTCCGGATAAAGAGGCCCAGGTAGTAATAGATGGACAGTATTTTAGGAATATTGCCGCAAGTGATACGATCAAGATCGAAAAGGCATCTATTCCCGCTCGTTTTGTACATATCAGGGATGATAGCATCTACGATAAGGTGAAGAAAAAACTTCGTCAATAAAACTTCTGTATTTAAGTTATTATATGATATAGAGCATACAGGTAATAATATGAAAATTGTGATCTCGATCGGCGGGTCAGTGTTGATCAGCAGCCCGGACCTTAAAAAGATCCGGTCCTTTGCTGATACCATTAAAAGACTTGCAAAAGAACATACTGTTTATGTAATAGTAGGCGGAGGCTGGATTGCCAGGGAATACATATCAACAGCCAGATCCCTGGGTGCTAATGAAGCAGAATGTGATTGTTTGGGTATTGACATTACCCGTATAAATACCAGACTTCTTATTACGGCTCTTGGTGAAACAGCATATCCATTGGTCCCGACAAGTTATCAAGACGCAAGAAAAGCGGCATTATCAGGTAAGATCGTTGTGATGGGTGGTTTGATACCTGGCCAGACCACTGACGCAGTTTCTGCCGTACTGGCTGAATATGAAGGGGCTGATCTTCTTATCAATGCTACTTCAGTGGATGGTGTATATACTGCTGATCCCGGGCACAATAAGGATGCGAAGAAGTTCACTACTATGACTGCCTCCCAGCTGGTTGATATTGTAACAAAGATAGATATTTCGGCAGGTTCGAACTCACCTATTGACCTGCTTGCTGCCAAGATCATCCAGCGTTGTGGTATCAGAACGATCGTGATCGACGGTCATGATCCTAATAATATTATTGATGCTGTGGAAGGACGAAATAACGGGACATTGATCGAATGAACTTCGGATTTGATATCAAGAGGATCAGTTTATCGTCTACTGCAGCCAATGCGGCCACAAGGTCATTTGATTGGGTCTATGGTCTTGAGGATATGGGATTTACCGGATGGGAGATCGTTTGTGAGGGAAATCAGGCTCTAAGTAAGAATAATATGCCTGAAGTATTAAAGATCATCGAAACCACTGATCTCACACTTACTATCCACCTTCCTTTTTCTGATCTGAACCTTGCCAGTCTTAATGACCCCATATGGAATGAGACTATCAGGCAAATGAAAGATTATATTGAGATGGCATCACCATTTGCAAGACTTGCAGTAGTACATCCCGGTCATCTTTCACCTCTTGGTATGCAGTTACCTGATATGGCATGGCAGAGGAACATTGAAGGACTGAGAGTTTTATGCGATCATGCCGCACAGTATAATATGACCATTGGTGTGGAGAACATGGTCAATATGCATTTTATTTTTGGCAAACACGCAGAGGAAATGCTTGGAATGATCGAATCAGTTGACAGGGATAATCTTGGTCTGACCTTTGATGTGGGACATGCTAATACTAATAAGGCTGTGGATATATTTATTGAAAAATGTATTGATAAGATTGTGCATGTGCACCTTCATGATAATAACGGGATACGGGATGATCATTTTCCGGCTGGAAAGGGTAAGATCAACTGGACAAAGGTTATTGATAAATTGAGCAGGCTTGATGTGCAGTTTGTATTAGAAGCGCGTAGCATTGATGATGGTAAAGCCAGTATTGATTTTCTTAGATCAAGAGTAATAAAATGACTAAAAGACACAAACCAAACGATATACCTGCAGCCGTATGGCCAGGGCAGGACCTGCTTAATAGTAAACCTGTCGGGTCACTCACTATAATCTTTCGTACTATCGGATGTAACTGGACCAGATGTACAATGTGTGGATTTTACAATGAGAGTACAGTAACACCACCTACACAGGATGATCTTTTATCTCAACTTGAATATGCTATCGGAAGAATGGGAGATCAGACAAATCTTTTTAAGATTTTCACATCAGGTAGTTTTTTTGATAACAGGGAGATGTCCCCCTCAACAAGAAACCTGGTACTTGAACGTATTGCCAGTACAGGTACTATAAAAAAGATAGTAGCTGAAACACGTCCCGAATTTATTAATAAGGACACTCTTTCCAGTGCCCTTGAAATACTTGAAAAATATAATGTAAAGCTTGAGATCGCTATGGGGCTTGAAACCAGTAATGATGTTATCAGGGATGAATGTATCAATAAAGGATTCATTTTCACTGATTTTATTAAAGCTTCCGGTATAGCCAGTGAGATGGGAGTATCTACTAAAGCATACTTATTATTAAAGCCGCCATTGTTATCTGAAAAAACAGCAATAAATGATATGCTGGCATCTATCATAGATACCACCCCATATTCCTCAACGATCTCATTGAATCTTTGCAATGTACAACGGGCTACGGCAGTAGAGCGGCTTTTTAATAGAAAAGATTACCGCCCCCCATGGCTATGGAGTGCGGTGTTTATTTTGAGCCAGGCAAAACAGATGTTTCCTGAAGTAACATTTATGTCTGACCCGGTTGGTGCAGGTGCAAAGCGAGGTCCGCATAACTGCAGAAAGTGTGATAAAGTTGTAGCTCAATCACTTCGTGATTTTTCTATAACCCAGGACAGGAGTATATTATCCAGTGTAGACTGTGACTGTTACTATCTATGGGAGAAAGTGATTGAACTTGAAGATTTTGTTTATGTTCCTTATTAGATCAGGAATTGGATCAGGTCTTTACTGAGACGTGTTTCCTTTTCCAGACGGGAACGGATATCCTCATCTGATGCCCCATCTGTCCTGAGTTCATTGATCCGTTCAAATATCTGGGGCTTTATTTCATAATATTCATTGATATCTTTTCTATGACCCCATACATCTCCTTTCAGTAGAGCGACATTTTGCATTTCCAGGAACATTTCTGTTGATCTGGATAGTGTCTTTTTATAAGAACTGGGTACATGTATGGCTTTTAAACTGGGACATGTCTGAACAAGGATGAAAATATCCTTATTTGATGGTCGAAAAGCCATGTGTACTATCTCTTCAGTATCTTCAAGCGTATTTATTTCTTCTTTAGAACTAACAACTCTAATTTTCATATTATTTACCTGCATTTTTTTTAAAATTCTTTGAATGTTTTTCAAATAATCAATATTATTTAATAGGTTAATATTGTTTAAATATTAGTATATATATAAATATCTTTCCCTTTCAAACAAAAATTGGAATATGTCTGTGAAACACTACCGTAATTAAAATTGATTACAAAAATTATAAATAATAATATGTTATGTTCACCACGTCAACTAATAAAGGTGGAAATAAAAATGAGAAAACATTTCAAGATAATTACTATATTATTACTAATAGTACTGATCGGATTATCAGGATGTACTGAAAAAACAACTGATAAAGCAACTGATGAAGCAACTAATGAAACATCCGAGAATAATGCAGCAAAAACCACATTAACAATATTCCATGCAGGCAGTTTATCAATGCCTTTAGATGAAGCAGAACAAGCTTTTGAAGCTGCCCATCCTGATGTCGATATCCTGCGAGAGCCAAAAGGCAGCCGTGCAACTATGCGAAAAGTAACTGACCTTGGGCGGATTGCCGATGTGGTTGCAGTAGCTGATTATGCAGGAATTGAGAATCTTATGTTCCCTGAATATGCTAACTGGTACGCTGCTTTTGCAAGGAACAAGATGGTAATAATATTCACTAATACCAGTATCTATGCAGATGAGATCACCACTGATAACTGGCAGGAGATCCTGACCAGGGACGGTGTGGAAGTAGCTCACTCAGAGCCAAATGATGACCCATGTGGATATCGGGCAGTGATCGTATACAACCTTTCATCTCAATTCTATAATGACCCTTCCATTGAAGAGAAACTGATAGAAAACACTCCACCCACGAATATACGCTCTACTGAGACCGACCTGCTTGCATTGCTGGACGCCGGAGAACTTGATTACGTATTCATCTACCGTTCAATAGCAGTACAGCACGACTATAGGTTTGTCGAACTACCACCGGAATTATCTCTTTCGGAAATTGAACATAAGGATTTCTATAATAAGGGTACATGTCCACTCAGTGACGGTACAGTTAAACACGGAGCTCCTATTGTATATGGAATTACTATTCCTACTAACGCAGAGCACCCGGAAATAGCACTGGAGTTTGTCGAGTTCATTCTCGGAAGTTCAGGTCAACAGATCATGGAGAAAAATGGTCAGCCGTCTATTGTACCTGCCAAGACCAATGATATTGACCTGGTACCTGAGAATATCAAACCACTGGTAGAAGAATTAAATTAATCAAATTGATTGAATTGATCAAATAGACTGTTACTTAAAATCAATCTCATGGGTTCATAGAGTTCTTTCTTCTCTATGCACCCCTGTGCATTTTATAGTTGAAATCCTATATATTGAAAGAATATGAGAATAAGAACTGAAAATACCTTTATCATTTTTTCAATAATAGGCTTTATTCTGCTGGTATTTATAATACTGCCACTGGCAAAGATCATATTTTCACATGACCTCACAACGCTAGCAGATACTCTGGCTATGCCTGATGTAAGGGATGCTATCTGGCTTAGTATCTATGCGTCATTACTAACAGCCGTTGTTGCCTGTATTTTTGGTACACCACTGGCTTATGTACTTGCCCGCAAAAATTTTAGGGGCAAATCATTAGTAGAAGCCATAGTTGATCTTCCGCTGGCAGTTCCACATACGGTTGCCGGTATAGGACTACTAATGATATTTGGAAGACAGCAGATGATAGGCGGACTGTTCTATGATAATTTTGATTTTCGTTTTTTTGGCACTCTTAGTGGTGTGATCCTGGCTATGCTCTTTGTTTCTTCACCTTTTATGGTAAATTCTGCACGTGAAGGCTTTGAATCAGTGAACCAGCGCATGGAGTATGCAGCACGTACGTTAGGTGCCAGCCAGTTCGAGGTATTCAGGCGCATATCACTCCCGCTTGCCAGACGTGGTATTGTAACTGGTATGATACTTACCTGGGCACGTTCGATAAGTGAATTCGGAGCAGTATATATCCTGGCATATTTTGTATCTTTTTGGGATATCCGTACCATGGAACCCAATATAGCCATGACAGCACCGGTATTAATAGCAGATCAGTTCCTCCAGTACGGACTGGAACGCTCAAGCGCCATAGCAGCACTATTACTGCTTGTGTGCTTATCCTTATTTGCCATATTGCGATATCTATCAGGGAGGCAAAGATGAGTCAGATAACTTTTAATGATGTCTCATGTACACTGGGTAAGTTCGAACTAATTAATATCAATGCTATTATTAACAGCGGGGAATTCTTTGTACTACTGGGCCCGACCGGTGCGGGAAAGACCATCCTGCTTGAAGCTATTGCCGGATTTCACATTATTACAGGCAACATTTTAATAGGTAAAAAAGATGTCACAGACCTTGTACCTGAGAAGCGTAATATCGGGTTCGGGTTCCAGGACTATACGCTATTCCCCCATCTGACGGTTGAAGAGAATATCAGGTTCGGATTAAAATACCGCAATATCAGCAGTGAACAAGCTGACCAGAGGGTCAAAGAATTAATAACAATATCAAAACTTGAAGGCTTTGAACAACGTAAGCCTGATACTCTAAGTGGTGGTGAGCGTCAGCGTGTAACACTTGCCAGGGCTCTTGTAATTCAACCCGAAGTGCTGTTACTTGATGAACCGCTCAGTGCACTTGACGAACAAACAAAAGAGGTACTTCGAGATGAGATACACCGGATCATCAGTACATTCAATGTGACCACTATATATGTCACGCATGACCAGACTGAAGCTGCAATGCTTGGGGATCGTATAGGTATCATGATGAAGGGACGTATGGTCCAGGTAGGTACTCCTGCAGAGATATTTTACCAGCCTGTGAATGAAGAGGTGGCAGCCTTTGTGGGTATGGAGAACATCCTCGAAGGTATGGTAACTTCATCAGAAGAAGGTATCACAGCTATAAATATAAACGGTAGTACTTTACACGTCATTGATACATACGACACGCAAAAGACTAAGACTGTGCGTGTCTGCCTGAGACCTGAAGATATCATATTATCACAGACTGCTGTACAGACAAGTGCAAGAAACCTGATAAAAGGTACAGTTACCAGACTGTCGCCTTATGGTACGCTTATAAGGGTACAGGTCGACTGCGGATATCCACTCACTGTAATAATTAGCCGCCGTTCAATGGAAGACCTTCATCTGGAAGTTGGAAGTGTTGTATATGCTTCATTTAAGGCATCAGCTGTGCATATGTTGTAGTCACGGATTGTGAAGTCCGGTTTTGTGTTAATTCATCTATATTAATATTTAGCGACCCTAATTGCTGGAATAAATCATCACTTTGCAAATCTTTATATAATATCATTTAAAATATAAACATTATATCTATTTACTCTATTAACATAGCAAAGGGGGAATTTAATGGAACGTATATCATCAGGCATTGCCGAGCTTGATGTAAAACTGGAAGGGGGTTATCCTAAGGGAAAAGTAATACTGGTTACAGGTACACCAGGTTCAGGAAAGACCATCTTCGGGCTGCACTTTCTTCATAGATCCTGCCTGGATGGTATCAAATGCCAGCTCATAGCAACAGAAGAGCCGCCTGATGATATTTTCAAGCAATCCGGGATGCTTGGACTTGATCTTGAACCTTATTTTGATAACAAACAGCTCGAGATCGAGCGTTCATATGAATCAAGAACAGAAAATACCGATCAGTCTGAAAAACTTGGATTTGGATTTGAAATAACTGAAGATAGTATTCTTACTAAAGTGAAATTAATACCTGATGATGTTGGTGTAGTAGTAATAGATAATATTGGTGTTTTTGCATTGGATGCAAGTATCAAAGAATTCAGAGACCAGATTGATACCATAAATAGTATTCTTGTCACTAAGAATTGTTCAACTCTTATAATTATGGATGATACTGCTTATGAATTAACCCACAGACTTGCTGAGTATTCGGTCTATGGTTCTCTTCGGCTTATGATGAAAGATAATCCATATACGGGTAAACGGGAACGATATATCGACATTCCAAAAATGCGCTGTACAAATATTTCACTGGAATTATCTGTTTTTAATATAACACCAGAAGGAATAAAAATGCAGGGATCAACTGATAAATAATAATAATAGTAATAATAAATATGGGGGAAATTATCATAGAACGCATATCAACAGGAATAGATGATCTTGATATTAAATTAAATGGAGGTTATCCGAAAAACAGAGCAATACTGGTAACAGGAAGTACAGGTGTTGGAAAAACAATATTCGGACTTCATTTTCTCCACAGGTCATGCACCGAAGGTAAGAAATGCGTGTTAATAGCAACTGAAGAATTGCCTGATGATATTTTTCATCAGGCAAAAATAATCGGACTAAACCTTGAAGATTATTATAACAGCGGACAGTTAATAATAGAAGGTTTGTTTGAAATTCGTGCACAGAGGGCTGAAAATGTGAAAAAATACGGTTTTATGCCTGAAGGACTTTCTGTGGAACTACCCTCTATTGTAAATTCTATATCCGAAGATACGGATGTTGTGGTTGTTGACAATCTGGGAGCATATACACTTAGCCTGTCAGTTCAGGATTTTAAAGACCAGTTTGATGCATTGAATTTCATCTTTATTGGGAAAAGTTACACAAGTCTATTCATAATGGATGATGTTTCATACAATATAATAAAACAGGTTGCTGATTATTCAGTTTACGGTTTAATTAGACTTATGGTAAAAGAAAATCCTTACACAGGAAAAGTAGAGCGTTATATTAGTATTCCTAAGGTACGCAGCACTAATATCTCACTTGATCTTATAGTATTTGATATAACTTCCGAAGGAATCATATTTCTTAGACCACAACAAGAGCAATAGTTTTGGGTTGGATTTAATGAGTCAAAATATAGAAAGCACACATGTCGAATCAGAAGGTTCTAATTCATCAAATCTA
>Ga0255426_10224_pt1 | contig 11297 bp, 12 predicted proteins | sample ANMaggSeSYBR02J9_FD_182666 | JGI IMG/M metagenome (GOLD analysis project Ga0255426, IMG submission 182666) | Sediment cell enrichment communities from methane seep in Santa Monica Basin, California, United Staets - ANME aggregate JGI... | ecosystem: Environmental > Aquatic > Marine > Cold seeps >...
ATCCGCCGTAAAAACGCTGTGTCCACCGCACTCTTCATATTAGTAGTCAGTATCGCAAGTCCCCGGTAAGCCTCCATCCGCTGCAACAGGTAACTCACCTCAATATTCGCATATCGATCATGGCTGTCCTTAACCTCACTGCGCTTACCGAATAGCGCATCAGCCTCATCAAATAACAGTATCGCACCGCCTTCCTCTGCCGCATCAAACACACGCCGCAGGTTCTTCTCTGTCTCACCGATATACTTACTCACAACCTGGCTCAGATCGATCCGGTACAGGTCAAGCCGCAGTTCATTAGCCAGCACTTCAGCCGCCATCGTCTTACCAGTACCGCTTACACCTGAAAAGAGTGCACTAATACCCAGCCCACCTGAGCTTTTAGCACCAAAGCCCCAGTCCTCATACACCTTAGTACGCTCCTTCACATGCACTGCGATCTCAAGCAGAGTCTGACGCTGCATCTCCGGCAGCACCAGGTCATCCCATGTTGCGGCCGGTTCAATACGTTGTGCCAGGTTATTCAGGCGAGGACGCGCCTGCACCCGGCATGCATCCCATAATAATCTGCCCAGGCCGTTCGAGTCGTTCGGATTTTCATCATCACTGAATGCCGTACGACCTAATGCATCGGCGCAGGCATTCTGAATGGCTCTTGCACCCATGCTGTACTGCGAGACCAGAGCATCTACATTACTATTAAGATCTGGAGTTACAGAGCCAAGTGCATTTTCCCAGATATTTCGCTGCTCACCTGATGTCGGTTTATCAACATCGATTGTGATCATAGGACGATACCGCATTCGCAGCGGTTCTATGGTTGTGACAATAAGAGGACTGTTTGTACGCTCCATCATTTGATTGATCACCATCCTCCTTGCCGCATCATTGAAATCAACATCGTCACAGTCTACCACTAATGCGCTCTTGCCAAGTGCTGCTTCACGCTCGCATAACCTGATCAGTGCATTTAGCTCAGCAGGAACAACCGGAATAAAACCTGCAGATATTACATTCAGGTTTAATCCAAGTGCAACACAGGCTGCTGCAGCAATCTCCCGTTTACCTGCAACTTCGCCGCCGCATAACTGCACCACAGGAAGAGTAGATCTTGCTTCTACCTGCTGCCACAGCGTAACAAGCCCCTCCACAAGCGCTAAGTGCGACGGCACCAGATCTGCTTGTTCCAGCATACGCATCGGCTCTACCATTCCAGCAAGTCGCTCATCAAGATTATGTACACCCGCAAGATAATGCAGCACACGCTCATCGATGCGAAGTATACTGGTAGTAAGTCCACTGCCAGTTCCAACCTCGATCAGCCGCCAGCGGCGAAGCGGCGCATCAGGTGTGATCGCACTCCAGTGTGCAGCAGGCAGAGCAGCAAGAACCAGGCTGAGGGTCGGGTAAGCACGCGATGGATCTCCCTGTGCATCTGCACATGCCTGCGGGAAGGTACAATCCAGCTCCATTCCTGCACATAACAGCAGTACATCACGCTCGAAAGATGATAGGTTAAATGTTGTGCACAGTATATCTAGTGGAAAAGGTGATGAGATTGTAGATTTCACCTCTTGCATGGTCTGGCGCGCTGCATTGATCTGATTATCAGCTTCCTGAGTACTGTTAGAGCGCTGTGCATGCATCTTCAACTCACCGCGCACAACAGCTAAGGCTGCTGACAGGTAGCGCTGGTTAGCTTCAAGCCAGTCCATTTCTGGTGCTGCTGGTGCTGCTGATGTGGTCATGGGATCACTACCTGATCCGATGAATTAAATACCGGCAGCGAGCCACTTCGATCGATCAATATACTCTCTATACCATCCACACGCAACCGTACCCACTGCGGTCCACTCAATAAGCTGGCAGACCGAAATATCAGAGTATCTGTCTTATCCAGTATAACCGGCTCGGCTGTGATCTCACGATCACCTACCACCAGCATTACAATCTGGTTCTTCCATACTTTTGGACTGCAGGTCAGAGTCAACTCAACTGTACCGTCAGTAACACTCAAACTAATAGAATTGATCAAAGGTGCCAGTGCAATAGATAGCTCATTAGTGGTTCTGTCCGGCTGACCGGTATGCCTGATTACTCCGCTTATACTGTATATACCAGCCTGCCAGTTATCAGGGTTCATTGGTGATTCCGGATCGACCGGAGCAGGAGCAGGATCGTCCGGGATATCTACCTGGAACTCTGTTGATGTTGCACCTGAAGATGCAGGGAGTTCCAGTGTGTTTGATGATCGTACATGTGTAAAGAGCACTGCTGCCTGATCACCATCCAGGTGATGACCGCTTATAGCCAAACGTTCACTCATACGGATGGCGGACTGTTGATCAGGCGGTTTCACTTCCTGGATAGTAGGAAATGGTGGTAGTAAATTCGGCTGTGTGATCACACCTTCATCACGGCCTGTACTAATATCAGGACGCCCGCGAGAAAGTACAGGCAGGGGCGAACGGGTTTGATATTTACTTTCAATAAGCACGACTGATACATGATATGCAACCGATGGACGGTAACTTGCCTGAAATGCTGACCATAATTTTGATATTTCCTCTGTACTGATTGTGTGGGGGGTGATCTTGATCATCTCAACCTGCTCGGCAAGATCAGATGCAGACAGATCCTTCATTCCTTCAGGCAGGCTGCTGCCATCCACAGGAGAAACGGGTTCCAGCGCCTTGCGGATCGCATCATGGGTCAGAACAGGCATTTCATGCAGCGTCTGCATTGCATAACCCAGTAATATCTCACTATCAAAATCCTCTCTGCCGTAAGCCGACAGCAGGTAATATAGATCAATGGCAAGTGGTGGGTTGGTCAGCCGTTGGCCATCATTGTTACGAGAAGGCAGATCGACATTGCGCCACCCGGAGTTCGGCGCTACATTATATAGAAATAGATTAAGCTGTACAATTTCATTCCCGCCTGCTCTGATGCGGTCCGGAGGCAGTGCAGTGATAGTAACCCGGTCGCCAACAACTGTGCTGAGGGAATGATCTATCACAGCATTATCAAGCAGATCTTTCAATACAGCAGTCACGGATGCAATAGCAAGAGCATTACTCATAATTCACCTCCATTGCGTAAGCGCAGATACTCATCAAGTGATAATACCGGCGACGGCTGCTTAACATGTTGTTGTGGGATTGGTGCAGGCGGTGTCACGGCCCGTACTTCAATGCGGCCTATGGTTACTTTAATAACCGGAGGCTCTATTGGCTCTGATGGTTTGGTTATTTGCATCTTCTCATGTGAAGCAACAGGTTTGATCGCTACCGGCAGAATTTCCTGATCATGTGCAGATGGTCGGCTTCTTTTTGTATCGGTTCGATACGGTATATCATGGTTCTTATTATTAATAGAAGATGGTGCCTGAACCTGTTCAGGTGGTTGTTGATTTGATTGAGGTAGAACCGGTGATTGAACCTGTTCAGGTGGTTGTTGATTTGATTGAGGTTTAACCAGTGCCTGAACCTGTTCGGAAGGTTGTTGATTTGATTGAGGTAGAACCGGTGCCTGAACCTGTTCGGAAGGTTGTTGATTTGATTGAGGTAGAACCGGTGCTGATGGTCTGGTTTCATTGGACTTAATGACCGGATCCTGTGTATATGGCTGGCTTTTTATGTCACCGGTTCGATATGGTATATTATGTGTTTTATAAGTTTTATTATCAGAAGACAGCTGTGCTGTCTGGTCTTGTTTAGATGGCTGTGGAGTTAATTGATCAAAAAATCGCCCAGTATCATGATTCGGAATAGAATGTGTCCGATCTAAGCGTTGTGGGTCTGGAAGATGTTGTGGCTCCGGTTGTTCGGATTGCGAAAAAGCACTGGATCTAACATGTGGTTTATGGTTTTGTTGATGCAACTTTTTTAATTCTCCATTTCCGGATGCAGGATCAGATGATGGCCGCGTTGGCCAAAGATCGTTATACTCTGTTTCATCTGATATAGGATCTACATTCGGATGGTCTGATCCGTATTCGCTGCTGAAGGATAGCCCGTCTTGCACAGGCGGCTCAAAGAGCGATGCCAGTCTGGGCTTGATCACCTCTGCACTGCTATGGCTTCTTTTAATCAGACGACTTAAATAATCACTCATCAACTCACCATATCAATATAAAACTGCCGCCGCAGCGGACTCATTGCCAGTATATCGACTTCTCTCCATCCGTATGCTCTGGCCAGTGTATGTACTTCATGCAGTATACGATAAGACCAGGCATTGATCTCACTCCAGAAGAATGAAACAATATCAAATATCGCCTGCCATTGATATCCACAGGTGGGACAGGATAAAGCCAGTTCGATATCACTGTGGGGATCTGACTCTGCCATCTTTGTTACGACCGCTTCTGAGAGCCCGGAAGGCAGCTGCCCGAAGGATATCTCTTTACCGTTATGATTAGCTGTGATAAGACAGCTCTTGAGCAACTCTTTCCGTGCTATGCTGATATCTTCGTATCCTGTAATAGCGGCTAAGTCCTGGCTGCCTGGTAAATGAAAACGTACTTCAAAGCCATTTGCGTTGATGATAAGTTCTTCTGGCGGTTCGGGCTCAGGAGTAATCAGGATATCGGTCACATCAAAGCTCAGCTCAATATGCTCACAGCATTCAGGGCAGCTTGCTATACCTGTTAATTGTGAACCGAATGTCCACTCACGCAGGGTCAGTAAAAGAGAATCGCGCCTGCCAATGCTTAACTTTGCAAGTGTTTCGATAGATTCTTCCGGGCAGGCGACCCTCAGCAGTGCTAATGCCTGCTTAACTGGTGTTTGATCCTTCTCACATTCCCAGACATTCAATAGCTCAGAAGCAGATAATGCATACATATTAATTCCTAGGTACCGGGTTCAGTAAAGGATGGTTCACTTGGTTCACTTACCTCATAATCGCGTTCCCATCCTTCATTTTCCAGTTTTATTGTCTGAATGGCAATTGCATTGGCATTCGCATCAAGATCAGGAATGGATTGATATTCAGAAACCCAACAGCGGTATACCTTATAAGCAAGGGCTAGCTGACCTGCTTCGTTATAGACCTCGATGATGATATCTTTTCGAAAGTCTTTAAGAGATACTTCAGAACCCAGGCCTGATCCGAAATTCCAGACCTTGTTTGCCCACTTCTCAAATTCGGTATCGTGGGTCACGCCGCGCTCTAAGGTAATAGCTTCATATTCGCTCTTGCCAGGTGATTTACGGCTGCTGCTCGGATCCCCACCTTCACGGTGTTTTACCACTTCAGTGGTTCGCTTCAGACTGCTTACCTTACTTACACCTGCTACATAGCGGCCGTCCCATTTGACCCTGAACTTGAAATTCTGGTATGGATCGAAACGCTCGGAATTTACATTGAATTGTGCCATAATAGATCACCTTTTATGTTTGAATCTTTCCAGCTATCTGCTGGATCTTGATTATTACGAATTCTGCTGGCTTGAGTGGTGCGAAACCGACAACAATATTGACAACTCCGCGGTTAATGTCGTCCTGGGTGGTAGTTTCTTTATCGCATTTAACGAAATAAGCCTCTTTCGGTGTCTGACCCTGGAAAGCAGCCTGACGGAATAGAGTGTGCATGAATGCACCGATATTTAAGCGTATCTGGGCCCAGAGCGGTTCGTCATTGGGCTCGAAAACCACCCATTTTGTGCCGCGATATAAACTTTCCTCAATGAAAAGAGCAAGGCGACGAACAGGGATATATTTCCACTCTGAAGCTTGCTGATCGCTACCATCAAGTGTTCGCGCACCCCAGCAAACATTACCATATACCGGGAAGTTGCGAAGACAGTTGATCGCCAGCGGGTTAAGACTTCCGTTTTGCTGATCGGTCAGACAGTCTTCCAGTTCGGAAACATTACGAAGAACAGCTTCTGTTCCTGCAGGAGATTTCCAGACACCACGAGAGGTGTCAGTTCTGGCAAAGAGTCCGGCAATCGTACCACTGGCCCCCCTGTCCTGCAACCGATAATCGTTCAGCGGGTCAGGAACCCTGATACGGGGGTAAAATAGAGCTGCATTGCGGTGACGAAGTGTGCTGTTTGCTGATAGCCAGTCCTTAATCTCCTGCGGGTTATCATATCCTTTTGGTGTATCTACAAGCAAAAAGGCTCTTCGCTTTTCGCAATAACCTTCTGCCACTGCAATGACAGCCTGTGACTGGGTTGAAGTTAAGTCACCACTGGCATTGCCAACGATTGCTGTGCGTGGAATACATAACAGGTTAAAATCAACGTCCTCAAGTGCATAGATACCTTTCTTATTGGTTTGATCACCGATCAGTGCAGTACTGCCGGGCTGTGATCCATCGTTACCTGCTGTTCCTGCTAATTGTGCAGTATTTGCTATAATACCGCCGCCCAGTTTGTATTCCTGTAAGTTTTCCGAAGCGGATGTGGAATTAGTTAATAAAAGCACATCCGAAGTCGCAGTGGAAGTGAAGGTGATCCGGTTTTTAGCATCTCCGGGACCGGCCAGGATATGTAATCGATTATTTACAACTGTCACTGTTGCCGAGGAAAAAGCCGGATTTGCCGGGTCTATCGTTCTAATAGCTCATTCGAGAGCCGGAGCAATATCACTTAACGACTGTTCACCCGGACTAATAGACAGTGGGACTTCCAATGGAGTTGCCGGAGTACTGGTGGTCCCGTCTGTTATTGTGGCATTGATGTCAGGTGATACCGGGATATCCGGGTTGGTAGTATGTGTTCCAGAGAGTGTTCCATTAGCAAGCGGAGCAGTAGAACCCGCTGCAATCACATTAACCATTTTTGATCCGGTATTCGGATCATTGATAATATTCTGTACAAAGTTGGTTGCACTGGTGTCCATGGAAAGATTAAGAAAGATCTCTTGCCGGGTGATGGTGGTACGATTGCCAGATGTGCTATACTCAGAGATACTAAGATTGAATTCGCCCGAAACCGGTGTATTGTCATCCACCGTGATGTACACATTCTCACCCCATTTACCTTCATTAATGGCAGTGACCGTAAGTGCTGTGGGCCCGGAAATAGTACCACTAATTGGTATTTCGGCTTTTTCGGCAGTGTCTGATGTTACCCGCACAACCCATGCTTGCGTACCGCCATTTAAGAAGAATTGAGAAATAGCATAACTGGCTTCACTGAGTTTATCCAGTCCGCCGAACTCACGCTCAAAGTCACCCATATTAAAAATCTGGACTGCTTTGTTCGAAGGGCCGCATTTAAAGTAGCCAATAAATGCTGCTACTGAAGTTGCGACACCCATAATGGTACGCACACCGCTGGGAATCTCCTCGATATATACACCGGGATAAGTTGGATTAGTTGGCATTTGTATTCCTCCTAATTGAGCGGGTCCAAAGTCAGGTTGCAACCACTTAAAGTCTGTAACCCTGTATTATTAATGTCTGGTCCGGACTTACCTGATATACCTATCAGGATGTTGATATCCATCTTGTCGTATGCTTCAATTGCATGAGTCCTGTTTATGGCTATTTTTAGCCCATTTGGGATCTCAATGTTACTTTTCAAAATAATATTGTTTAACATAGTATCCTCTCCTTATTTTATTCTGGTTGTAATTTTTTTATAGATGTTACTCTTTAATATCAGAATATATTTTTTATACCACACCGTTTCTGTTTATTGTAATTTGCTGCCACAGAGATGCCTTTTCCACTGACTTAAATCCTGGCGGTGTGTTCTCTGTAGCTGTAGTTTAAAATTTTACATGCGAAATAGATGAGAAATAATATATTAGCCAGGATGAGAAAATTTGATAGTTCCCACTATTTCATTGGAGTTTTCATTGCAGAATTGCTCGCTCCTGAATCAGAGGTTTTAATAAACCCAAACCATAATCCGTCCATTTATAATTATTAATATTAGTATAAAAGAGTTTTGTAACATTGAGACTGTAAAAAGAAGCAATCAAATCAGAATGTAATCTGGCATTTCTAATTTGATGGTTTCGATGGTAGAAAGTCTTTTTACACCAAACTGATCTGTTTATAAAAGAAATATCATTAATACAAATGCCCATAAAACCTCAAATAATTCTTAATAGCTGCTGAGGTCTGCTTCGGGTAATGCTTTTTCATATACTCCACAAAATCGTTCCTGCTTTCGCATTCTTTTACCACACCAACCAGCCGGTCAATCACTCTTAATGACTCCTCTGACGGATGTTTTGGCATCTCAAAGGAGATACACAGATCATATGGAGAAAAATAATCAACCCTGATATACGGTGATACCGAACCCATTAAAATACCGGATTCGATCTCTATATAGGCAGGAACACCCTCTTGCTCCAGCCTGCTCTTATCTGTTAAAACCGTGAAGTTCTTACTTGAATAGGAATGAAGTTCCAGATATATTTGCGGTTTATTTATCCTGATGGTATCCAGCAGTAAATGGGCATATTTAGTATAGTAGTCCTTATCCAGGGTGCTCATATATTCACGACCGGATACTTTTGGTATTACCAGTAAGGTCCCTATTGCAGGTATGGTCAGTCCTTCGAGACGCTTTGAAGTTGATCTCCATTCATCACCATGTAATCCTGCAGCCAATAAACGTACAGGCACTCCACTACCATATCGTTTAAGCATATCAATGCCTATTCTCATCGATAATAGATAAGGTTTTATATATACAGGGCATCAATATTTTTTAGATATAATCTATAGTATTATGTAGAATGAAATCCTCGCTAACGCTCGGAATTTATTCTTAAGAGGAGCGATAAATAATGGAAAATCCTAAAATAAAAGTTGGCGCTGATTCTACCAGTAAAGAAATAGCACCAATAGCAATGGCAATCCATGAAATGGTAGTCGAACTTCCGGTTACTATGAGGACACTGAACAAACGCGGTGTAAGGATTGAAAAAGGAAAAATAGTGGACGATGATTATTCAGGTCCGATACTTGAAATGGCACTTGAGAGCAACTCAACCATTAAAACCGTACCAAAGGATGGAGCATACAAAGGTATTCCGGTAGTAGTATCCACAATCAAGAATGAAGAGGGCAATGCAGTTGCCGTGATCGGAGTTGTGGATGTAATCAACGGCCTGAAATTATGACATTATAGCATTATAGCATTATAACATCAATAAGGAGTGAAAAATAATGGAAAATCCTGATATGGAAATTACTGTTGATTCAACCAGTAAAGAGATAGCACCAATAGCAATGGCTATCCATGAAGTAATAGTGGACCTCCCCATCACAATGCGTACGCGTAATAAACGTGGTGTAAGGATAGAAAGAGGAAAAATACTGGATGATGATTATTCAGGACCTATACTTGAGATGGCACTTGAAAGTAACTCAACGATACGGACAGTTCCGAAAACGGGTGACTATGCTGGTACTCCAGTAACAGTGACCACTATTAAAGATGCAGATGGAGTAGCGATCGCTGCGATCGGAGTAGTAGACGTTATTCACGGTCTATAGATAAATTATTCAATAGCATCTTCTACGATACGCTCAACTATCCTGAATTGCTCATCCACGTCTGATCTGGTCTCGGCTGTGATCCTTATCTTAGGCTCAGTGCCGGACGGCCTGACCAGTACCCAGCCGTTTCCGGTTTCCACCCTGATACCATCAATCGTACTGACATCCCCTAATAAAGATAATTGAGCGGCTGTTTTTTCCATCACATCAGCCATTTTAATTCTCTCGCATGCAATACCTGCTCTTTTGGTTTGATATTTGGGAAGTTCATCCACCAGTTCGCAAAGCTTACGGTTGTTTATAATCTCAATTAACCTGGCTGCTGCATAAATACCATCAGGACAAAAGGAAATTTTAGGGAATATCCATGATCCGGATGGTTCACCTCCGAATGATGCACCTATTTTTTTCATACATTCGGCTACATAGACATCACCCACCCTACTTCTGGTGATCTTTATACCTGGCAGGGCATCATCCACTACCATAGAAGTATCAACAGGCACTGCGATCTTATCAGTATCTTCATAAGCTGCAAAAATAGCAAGCATCTGGTCGCCACCGACAAACCGGCCTTTATCATCGACTGCCATCATCCTGTCTGCATCGCCGTCGTGGGCTATACCAAGATCTGCACCCGTTTCTTTAACGGTTTTCATAAGAAGCCCAAGGTTCTCTTCTTTAGGTTCGGGATTCCTGGCTGTAAAATGCCCATCCGGTTGAGCGTTTAATGTTAGTACTTTGCACCCCATCCTGCGAAGCAACCAGGGTGTGATCACAGACCCGGCACCGCTGCCACAGTCTAAGACTACTTTATAATTCCTCTTCGGTGGATCGATATTGTCCAGGATCGCAGTAATATGATCTTCAACTGCATTTTCATAAATATATGTTGTGCCAATATTATTCCACTCTACCGGAGCATAATCCGATGAACTGATAGTCTGTTCGATCTCTTCTTGCTGTTTGCTGTCAAAGGCCATTCCGTCCTGGTTCCATAGTTTGATCCCTATATCCTGTGCAGGGTTATGTGAGGCAGTGATCATCACTCCAAGATCAAAATCACGGGCTGCATATGCTAATGTCGGTGTAGGGACTATACCCAACCATGTCACATCAACTCCCGAACACATCAGACCTGATGCAATTGCCTGCTCTATCATCGGACCTGCTACTCTTGGATCTCGTGCTATTACTGCGCAAGTTCGCTCTTTTCCGACAGCTTTTCCTACATTAAGTGCCAACTCCGGAGTAACATCAACATTGGTCAGCCCTCTTATTCCTGATGAACCGAATAATTTCATTTTAACACCTATTCTACAGTAACACTTTTAGCGAGATTTCTGGGTTTATCGATCGAACACTTCTTTTCCAGTGCAGTATAATAAGCCAGTAACTGGACAACAATAGATGATAAGATAGGTGATAACATCTCATCAGTCTTCGGAATAGTGAGAACTGCATCTACATACTTACTTATCTCAGTATCATCCATATCAGCGATAGCAATAACAGATGCATCTCTTGCCTTTACTTCCTTAATATTGCTGAGTATCTTATCATAGGTATGACCCTGCGGAGCGATAGCTACTACAGGTACATTCTTTGTTATTAAAGCAAGAGGCCCGTGTTTCAGTTCACCGGCTGCATAGCCTTCTGCGTGAATATATGAGATCTCCTTTAATTTCAATGCTCCTTCAAGCGCTATCGGGTAATTGATGTTACGGCCTATAAAGAAATAATCATTGGTTTTAACGAACTTTAAGGCACATTTATGTATGGATCTCTCGTTTTCCAGTATGTGACGCACATGTCCGGGG
>Ga0255426_10225_pt1 | contig 11280 bp, 6 predicted proteins | sample ANMaggSeSYBR02J9_FD_182666 | JGI IMG/M metagenome (GOLD analysis project Ga0255426, IMG submission 182666) | Sediment cell enrichment communities from methane seep in Santa Monica Basin, California, United Staets - ANME aggregate JGI... | ecosystem: Environmental > Aquatic > Marine > Cold seeps >...
CATGTCTGCCGATTTCAAGGGATCTCAGTCCTTTTTGAAGAGCTTCTTTAAAAGTTCTTCCAATTGCCATTGTTTCGCCGACTGATTTCATGGATGTAGTAAGATAATCTTTGGTTTCAGGAAATTTTTCAAATGTCCAGCGAGGAATTTTGACAACGCAGTAATCAAGGGTAGGTTCAAATGATGCAAAGGTTTCCCCTGTAATGTCGTTTGGGATTTCGTCAAGTGTATATCCAACAGCCAGCTTTGCCGCTATTTTTGCAATTGGAAAGCCGGTAGCCTTGGAAGCAAGGGCCGAGCTTCGCGATACCCTTGGATTCATCTCTACTACTATCATATCTCCGTTTTCAGGATTAATGGCAAACTGGACATTTGAGCCGCCGGTGTCCACACCGATTTCTCTCATTATCGCAATAGAGGCATCCCTCATCTTCTGGTATTCTTTATCGCTAAGAGTTTGAGCAGGTGCAACCGTAATACTGTCACCTGTGTGTATGCCCATTGGGTCCATGTTTTCAATGGAACAAACAATAACTACATTGTCTTTATTGTCCCTCATGACCTCCAGCTCATATTCTTTCCAGCCCAGAACAGATTCTTCAAGCATAATCTGTCCAATCAAACTTGCATCCAGGCCCGCCTTGGCGTATTTTCCCAGGTCTTCGGGGTTATAGGCTACACCTCCGCCTGTTCCACCGAGAGTGAAGCTTGGGCGTATAATTATGGGGAACCCGATATCAGCAGCAATACTTCGGACCTCTTCCATATTTGTTGCAATGCCGCTTTCAGGTATGCGCAAGCCTATTTTATTCATGGCGTTTCGGAAGAGGTCTCTGTCTTCAGCCTTATTGATACTTTCAATTGAAGCCCCGATTATTTCAACGCGGTATTTTTCAAGAACACCCGTTTTTGCAACCTGTATAGCAGTGTTAAGACCTGTCTGGCCGCCCAGAGTGGGCAGCAATGCGCATGGACGTTCTTTTTCTATTATCGCCGCAACCATTTCAGGAGTTACAGGTTCAATGTAGGTTCGATCCGCCATTTCAGGATCTGTCATGATTGTTGCCGGATTGCTGTTGATGAGAACTACTTCAAATCCTTCTTCACGCAGAGCCTTGCATGCCTGGGTGCCTGAGTAGTCAAACTCGCATGCCTGACTGATTATAATAGGGCCGGCGCCAATTATCAGGATTTTGTTTATGTCAGTGCGTTTTGGCATTTTAGTTTTATCATTTTCTTAAAATCATCAAAAAGATACCTTGAATCGTGGGGACCGGGAGATGCTTCGGGATGGTATTGTACGGCAAAAATCGGCAGTTCACGATGCCTGAATCCTTCAAGTGTGTTATCGTTCAAGTTTTTGTGAGTTATTTTAATATTTTTTTCATTCAGGCTGTCTATATCTACAGCAAACCCATGATTTTGAGATGTTATTTCAATCCTCCCTGTTAAAAGATTTTTAACAGGCTGGTTTGAGCCTCGATGTCCGAATTTTAACTTGAATGTTTTTCCTCCCAATGCCAACGCAAGTAACTGATGCCCAAGACAGATACCGAATGTCGGGCAATATGACAGAAGACTTCTGATGATATCTATTGCGTATGAGACAGGTTCCGGATCACCAGGACCGTTTGAAAGAAAGAGCCCGTCCGGTTCAATAAGTTTTATGGTCTCAGCGCTTGTTGTGGCCGGAACAACTAAAATTTCAAAACCAGCATATTCAAGACATCGTAAAATATTGTATTTTATCCCGAAGTCAAAGACGACAACAGAATGTTTACTTCCGCTGTATTTCCATATATTTTTGCTTAAAGGGACATCTTTTCCGATATAAACAGGCTTTTCTTGTGTCCAGAAATAAGGAACTTTTGTTGTTACTTCTTTTACAAGGTCTTGTCCTGCCATGCTTGAAATTCCCCGTGCACGTTTTACACAGGAGGCAGGGTCCGGATCATGGGTGGTTATGAATGCACGCATGGCACCGGTTTTTCGGATATGCCTTGTAAGAGCGCGTGTATCAAACTGCTCAATGCCCAGTATCCCCTGGGCTTTCAGATAATCTGCAAGAGTGGAAGTTGATCTGAAGTTGCTCGGGAAATCTTGATATTCTTTAACCAAAAAAGCGGAAACCTGTATCCTGTCAGACTCAATATCTTCGGCGTTGATACCATAATTGCCGATAAGAGGATATGTCATGGTAATCATCTGTCCCCTGTATGAAGGATTGGTCAATACTTCCTGATATCCTGTCATGCTTGTATTGAATACGATTTCTCCCCAGGCTTCTCCTGGGCCTGTAAAGCTGCGGCAGTTGAAGGTACGTCCGTCTTCTAAGGCTAGTATGGCTTTCATGTTATGGGTTCACGGTTCACGGTTGAGGGTTCCGGGTTACTCAACAGGTTCGTTTTTTATAATATTCCATATACCGCAAGGACAGGCTTTTGCGCAGAATCCGCAGCTAATGCACCTTGTTTCATCTACGATCATCTCAAAATCATTATTTTTTATTTCCTTCCTGCTGATGGCTGACTGAGGGCATACTTCAATACATATCCCGCAGTCCCGGCAGGTTCCGCAGGATGAACATTGTGAGCTGCACTGCTCAATGTCATCAAAGCCGGTTATTCTTGGATCAAAATATTCCAGAGTAACCCGCTCACGATGAATCATCTCGCGGGTATCGTCAAGTGATTTTTTGCCTTTCAGGATGTTTATTATTGCTTTCCCTGCTTTTCGGCCGGACCCGATAGCATCTGTTAAAAGCCCTGGTTTTACTGCATCGCCGATTGCGAAAATTTTGGGATCAGTGGTTTGATAGTAGTCGTTAACTACAATAAACCCGTGTTTTGTGGCCACGTTTTCCGGAAGAAATTCTATATCCGGGGTGTCCCCGATAGATATAATTACAGTGTCCGCAGGTATGACTTCTCCTGTCATAAGCTTAACACCTTTTTTTGTAATTTCCTTTGTAAAGCACGGCCATCTGAATTTTGCGCCGATAGCTTCGGCATCTTCTCTCTCTTTGCCAAATGAGGCCGGTGCCTGAACATCTATGAGTGTAATATCTTTAGCTCCAAATCTGTATGCCTCGGTTGCTACATCGCATCCCACATTTCCGGCACCAATAATAACTACTTTTTCTCCGGGTTTTGCCTTACCTGTTTTTGCCTGTATCAGAAAATCAAGAGCAGTTATCATTAGCTCTTTGCCTGGGATAGGAATTACTCTTGGCTTTTGTGCACCTATAGCAATAACTATAAAATCAAAATTCTCCCTGAGCTGTTCGATTTCTTTCCGTTTAAGACGCTGCTGGAGATGTATATGTGGAATAACTTTTTTAATCCTTTCCAGTTCTTTTGTGATTACTTCTTCTGGAATCCGGCTGTCCGGAATAACTGAGGATATCTTTCCTCCCAGGGTTTTTGACATATCATAAACAGTTACTTCATGCCCGTGCTGCCTGAGCTGCCATGCAACAGAAATTCCTGCGGTGCCGCCGCCAATTACGGCGATTTTATTTCCACTTAATGGCGGTAGTTCCGGAAGTCTCGCATTTATGCTTGCCTTGCCGAGTTTTTTTACATCTATTGGAACCATGTCTGCTAATTGCCTGGTGCATGACTGCATGCATAGATTAGGGCATAGATAACCGCAAACAGAGGCAGGAAAGGGCGTATATGCAAGGGCCATGTCAACAGCCTCGTCAATACGGCCATCCCTTATCAGCCGCCATCGATCACGAACAGGAATACCTGCAGGACAAGCGGCTTCACAGGGAGCCGCATATTTTTTATTTTCCCATACAGGAACAAAACGTCTCAATTCGCCGGTAGTAATAAGAGGTATGGGGCTTCTGTCCAGGTCTGTCAGGTCTCCAAATATACCTTCTCTGCCAAGCTCTTTATCCCATATTTCTTCATGAAAAGATTCCATGCTGCGGAGCTGCCGTCCGGTTCTTTCCTGCGGTGTACGTGCGGTTAAAAGCTGCCACTCATTTTTATCAGAGAGAGTTTCAAAAAGTTTTGGCCTGCCAATGTTTTTAAGAAAGATTTTCAGATTTTTAGTAAGCCACTCCCAGGCTTCATCTGTAATCGGCACAATTTTAGCGTCCGGCTGACTGAAGCCCTTGTGTGAACCGCGGAAAAAAGCCTTTCCGGCTACCATACCCACAAATGGCCGAAACCCCAGAATATTATCGGGTGACTGTGCTTCAAATCCGCAAATAACAGCAATTCCTCCGGCCATGAATTCACCGAAATAATCACCAGCAGAGCCAAGAACCCACAATTCAGGGGGATCAAAACGAGGGTTGTGTTTTGTCATGGTCATGCCACGGGAGCCGATATTACCGGCGATATAAATTTTACCCTGAGCCATGCCGTTTGCTATTCCGTTTGAAGCATTCCCGTGAATAGTTATATGAGCGCCGGCATTTAGCCATCCAACGTCATCAGATGCAGGTCCCATGATTTTAATTGATGTATTTGGAAATCCCAGCGATCCAACGCGCTGCCCTGGATGTCCAATTATCCTGATATGGACTTTTTCGTTACCTGCTTTCCACAGACGTCCGCCAATCCCATGCTGGCCAAAGGCTTTTATCTCCAGATACCTGTGGCCGTCTGCAACAGCTTTTTGAATTTGTTCTTCAAGAATACGTGAGTCCAAACGTTCCCCATATATTTTACCGGAAATTATATGATATTGATTGTCGTTCATTTAATTCTCCGAATTGAATTAAGAACTTTCCTTAATTCTAAACAACATATTTTATAGCAAGACGATTTGCAGCGTTGTAATCATTTATTCCTATGGCATCAGACATTCCTATTGGAAGGGATGTTGAGCGTCCTAAGGGTGCGAGGATTTTTTTAAGTTCTGTGTCAAAGCTCAGAAAGACGTCCACTACACGCTGTGCTACCTCATCCACATCTAAACGCCTGTAAAGACGTGGGTCTTGAGAAGTGATTCCCTTCGGGCACAATCCAATGTTGCAGATGTTGCACCTGTCTGTTTCAGACCCTAAACATCCGGCAGCAGCCTGCATGATGTATTTTCCGATTTGTACACAGCTTGCGCCCAGCATGATGAGTGCAGCAGCGTTTGCCGCCAGGTTGCCATTTTTTCCAATGCCGCCCCCGGCAATAAGCGGAATTTCATTCTGCATTCCTGCTTTGACAAGGTTGAGATAAGCGTCGCGTATATTGCTCGCTATTGGATGCCCCATATGATTCATTGAGACATTGTAAGCAGCTCCGGTTCCGCCGTCTTCTCCGTCAATGGCAAGGCCGGCAGCATAAGGATTTCTGGTCAGGTTGTTCAAAACCGCCAGAGCTGTTGATGTGGCGGAAATTTTAGGATAAACAGGAACCCTGAAACCCCAGGCCATTGACATGGACTGTATCATCTTTGCAACTGATTCTTCTATCGAGTATTGCGTCTGATGTGTGGGCGGGCTTGGAAGGTTTACTCCTGTGGGCACACCACGGATCGCTGCAATCAGCTTGTTAACCTTGTACCACATAAGAAGCCCTCCATCACCGGGCTTTGCTCCCTGCCCATATTTTATTTCTATGGCGCAAGGATCTTCCTTCATATCAGGAATATCATGAATAATTTCATCCCAGCCAAAATAACCGCTTGCAATCTGAAGGATAACATACTTTAAAAACCTGGAGCGAAGCAATCTCGGCGGGCAGCCGCCTTCGCCCGTACAGATGCGAACAGGCATAGATAATTCTTCGTTAAGATAGGATACACCCAGTTGAAGCCCTTCCCACATATTGGGTGACAGAGCTCCAAAAGACATCCCCCCTATCATAAGAGGATATATTTCTCTTACAGGCGGTATCCAGCCGTTTTCGTTAAGAAAAGTTAAATTTTCTTCAGGAGATAAAATTCTTCCGAGCAGCGTTGTAAGCTCAAATTCGTGACGGCCGGCATCAAGTGCAGGGTCTGTCAGCATTGAGATCCTTATAAATTTTATCGTGTCTAAAAGACTGTCCGGAGTATTTCGCCTGCCTCCGCGACGGCGGGGTTGCCCACCCTGATTAATATGATATCTAAGTTTATCTGCCTCGTCACTTTTTGCAGGTATTATCGCGTCATTAGGACAGACCAGATTGCACATAGCGCATCCAACACAGCTATATGCCGCATCAGTTTTCTGCCTTATTCCGTAATAAATCTTAAAATCATTAGATGGAGTACTTTCCAGTCCAATGGTTGCTTCTATGGTTCTTTTGCGAAAGACTCCCAGTTCAATTGCATTTACCGGACATACGGCAGTACATTTCCCGCAAAGAGTGCATTTGTCTTTATCCCATATGATTTGCCAGGGCAGATCTTTTATGCTTAAAGTGGAAGGGGTAATTGGTCTGTTTGACGACATATTTTAACCTCCTGACGTTCAGGGTCTACTATGGCTGTGTCAAGATGCATTGGTTGAAAGTCTTTACTCTTGTCACGGTCGGGGAGAGCTGCATCAAGTCCGCATATTTCAGAAGAAAAGGCAAAAACTCCCTGCTTTCCTCCCACAACACCAGGCCGCAGTTTCTTTCTATCCTGAGCCATGAAAAGGGTATTGTTGGGCAGACATCCAATTATACAGTTTGGTCCGTCTATTATAAGTCTTCTGCAAGAATGTTTGAGCTGTTTTAAAAAGAAAGCATTTGGATGATCTTTAAGATCTTCATTCTGAAGCGGAGTTATAATATGTTTGTAAGCTTCAATGCCAAGTCCGAGCTTTGCAGATATATAATGCAGAATATGCGTGAAAACCTCCGAATCCGACTGGTAACCCATGTACCCGTGAAATCCTCTTGATGTTAGATATTCCCTGATGGGTATAAATGCGGTATTTTCTCCATTGGTCATTGTGGAAAAGCCCTGGATGAAAAAAGGATGACACGCATAAAGATTGATCTCATAATTGGTATTTTGTCTGCCCTGTGCCATTATTATCCCGGCCTCCAGCTCGGGGCGGTCAAGCTTTAAATAGTTTGCAACATCCATGGGACTGCCGATTTCTTTAATCATAATTGTATCAGGCCAGAAGGAGAAGACTATCATATCTTTTTTTTCTTCCCCCATTTCGCGAAGCTGAAGACGTATTATAAGAAGTCTTTCATGCAACTCCTTGCGGCTTAATCCATCCCACTCCTCCGGATATTCATAGGCACGGACAAGGTATATATCTCTCTTCGGCACCCATTTTGGCGGCGTTTTAGGGACTTTAATAGACAACTTGTATTTGGTCATAAAACCGATTTCCATCATAAATGTGTCCAGACGCCTTAACCCTTTTTCGCTGAAAACACCTGACAGAATAGGGGCATCCTTCATATTTTTAAAAGGTCCTCCCAGGTCACGCAAAAAAAGGCCTACGCCAGAACCGTCATGCCCTTCGCGCATAACATCCAGAGCCTCTATTGCTTTCATTGGAGACATGGGGTTATCGCTGGTTATCGCAAATAAACGGCACATTATTTTCTCCCTATATACAGAACTCGTGAGTCATAAGTTTATAGTATATTTCCATTTTTTTGGTCTATTTTATTAATAGGTTAGAGACTATCACCTGCAATAATGGTTCGTAGCTCTTAGCCGGTAAGCTCAACAGCTCAAAAGCTCAAAAGCTCAAAAGCTCAACAGCTTAACAGCTCAAAAGCTCGCCCGAAGGGCGCTAAGTTGAGCAATCTAATATAAGAGCGATAGAGCAATAGATATGCCAAGAAAAAAATAGGAATTTAATCTACTAATATTTCAATATAATTTGTTTATCAAGAGAGAAAAAAGCAAATAACAAAATTACATTTCTGTTAAATTGCTACCTAATAAACTACAAAAATGTTAACTTGATAAAGTTTCGCACCCGAACGAAAGCACGTCTATTCCTTATCCAATTTCGGCTTTGCATAAGATTTCTCTGAATAATAATTTCGTTGACTTCACCTCACATGAAAGTTAAAAATGATAACCATTTTAGCGAAAATTCACCTTGTATGATTATTTATTCAAGCACTGATATTATACTAAAATCAAAATTTTTATCGAGCAAAAAAGACGTCTAATCCACAAATAGATCATTTTATACGACCCAACAGCCGTATAAAACAATTTCGTACGTAGATTAGCCGTATTATAAGACGACTATTCGGCAGTCTACTATATGTTATTTTAAATCCTTTTAATTGGGGAAAAGGGATGAATGTTAACATAAAAACAGCATATGAAAACGGTCAGTTAGTGCTTTTTTTTGGCTCTGGGTGTTCACTAACATCAAAAGATCAATATGGTAATTTCTTATTATCAGCAAAGGATTTATCAAAAAAAATTGCTGAAGTAGCAGGATGGGAATATGATGGAGAGCCACTATCAACTGTATACTCTGCAGCTAAAAAAGTTATGGGTAATGGTTTAGGAGATCTACTTATTGAGCAATATAAGCATTGCGAGCCATCAAAGGAATATATCAAACTGTCACAATATGTATGGCCGCGTATTTATACAATTAATATAGATGATGCTTTAGATATTGCATTAATTAAAAATTCTCCACAAAAAATAAACATACGACATAGATTTGACAAAGTAGTAGATCAAGACCAAGTTCTTAAAAAACTAGATTTTATTAAATTGAATGGATCAGTAGATAGAATTGAGACCGGATTTATTTTTTCACCTAATGAATATGGCGATGCATCCGCGAAACCACCTCTATGGTATAAAGAATTAGCAGAGGATTTTTTTAGGTACACATTCCTCTTTATTGGTACAAAACTAAATGAGCCATTATTTTATCATCAAATTGCAAGAGTTAAATCAGAAACCAATAGCATAGAAAGGCGTAGTTATATAATTACTCCCACCGCTTCTCCTATTGAAATAAGCAATCTTCAAACACTAAATTTGGAACATATTGCTGGATCAGTAAATGATTTTGTAGAATGGCTTGTTGACAATTATCCAACTCCTATTCCTCCAACAGAAATTGCTTACAATAGAAATCCAGCTTTGCGCAAGCTCTTTTCTAAAGCAACAGTAGAAGAAAAAGAAAAATATACAAGCATATTTGATGATGTCTTTATCGTAAGCCGAAAAAGTTTAAAGGCAAACGAGAAACCTTTTATTGAAGAAAGAAAAATTCGTCCCTTTTACAGGGGGTTCAAGCCCGATTGGGTGGACATTTTTGATGGTGTACCAGCTATTTTATCTGATACTAAAAAATTAAATGAAATTGTAGTTACTGGTTTAAAGGAAAATGCAAAGTTGATAGTAGTGTATGGACCCGCCGGGTCTGGCAAAACAACATTATTAAAGCAAGTTGCATATCAAATATATGGATCTAAGAATATCCCATGCTATTTTTTAGAGAGGCCAACATCAGATTTTAAAGAATTGATTGGTGAATTAGAAAATTTGCATAGTTCTCGCTTCTGCGTTTTTTTTGATCGGTTAGATGCTCATGCCTTAGAACTAAAGGATTTGATTGAAGCAAGAATTATCAATAATTGTCTTTTCGTTGGATCAGAAAGTCAAAGGAAATGGAAAGGGGAATTAAAAGATATTCTTGGTGAGCATTGCGCCTCTACCCTAAATGTTTCTGTTATTAACGAAAATGATGCTCAAGCGATTTTAAGCAAGCTGGAAATTTTTGGACCCTGGACACGCCTTGGAAAAATGTCTGAGGTTGAACGATTAGCAGAATTAATTGAACGCTCAAAACGTCAGCTATTAATTGGTTTATTAGAAACTACATACGGTGATGGGTTTGAAAAAATCATAGAGAGAGAGTTTGTGGAAATAAAAGATGAGGCAGAAAAAGCTTTCATTATACTTGTTGGACTCGCAACAATACACAGATATCATATCAGGCATGAATATGTTTCTCGAGCCTTATCGTATTTAAACATAGGTAGAAGCGTAAGCCACTTTATAGGAAAACTTTCTGGCATTGTAAATTATAATAATGGTGTTTTACTTGCAAGGCATCATGTATATGTAAGGCATCTTTTTAGTGATATAATAGATGACACAAAAATATTTCCTATTTTAAAGGCTTTATTTTTTTCATATACTGTATATGAATCACCGGTTGTGAGAAATGTTAATAGAAATGAAATGCAATTATTTAAGGCTTTAATAAACCATAAATTCTTAAAGGACATTTTTAGACGAGAAAAAAGCTTAGTACTTAGGATTTATGAATCTTTCGAGAAGGAATTCGAGAATGATGGACATTTCTTACTTCAATATGGATTGGCTTTGAGAGATTTTAATATGCAACCAGAAGCCTACGAAAAAATAAAAACTGCTTTAATCGCATTTCCATCCTCCTCGCTTATTGAACACGCATTGGCACAGCAAGAGCTCATACTTGCATACAGTCAAACATCAAAAGTTAAGGCATATGATCTTTTAAATCGTTCAATTGAAAGACTGGAAGCCCTAAACAAATATTTCAAATCAAGAAGTACTTATCCCATTGTCACTTTATCAGAGGGTCACACATCTGTTGTACGGAAGTTCGAGCCTGAAGCACATGCTAGAAAAATTGCTAAGTTCTATGCTAATAGAATTTCGTCGGTTGAAGGTTTTCAGCAGCAATCGAGGTTGAAAGCAGCCTGGAAAACATTAACAAAATATGCAACAATAGGTGTTTGGGTAGATGAAAAAAATAACATTTATGAATGCTTGATCCCCGATAATAACAATGAAAGTGAAAATCTATAACATATAAAATAAGATTAATTAAAAAATAATAAATTTAAATATTGATTATTAACTTCCGCTAAAATTCTTGCAAAAGTATTATTTGAAAAAATAACCTGTCGCTGGTGGGGACGGCAAGGACCATGCCGCTCCACAGCTTTTCGTTGGGCTGCTAGTCGGAGAGCAGGCAGGGGAAGTGTGGCAAGGTGAAGAGGCAAATATGAACGACTTCGACCCAAAAACCAAACGAAGATGGGTATTGGTTGCAGGCACTGGGCTTGTCGAAGGAACGCCAATGGAAGATATGTATGCCGCAAAGGAGATCGGGTCCGAACTAGCCAAACACCGATACGGCTTAATCACGGGAGGATGGCCCGGTGTCGACTATTTAACCACCGAAGCGTTCATTAGCGAAATCAACAAGGCTCAGCTCGACCCAAACAACTACTTGATACAAATTGTTTCTAAAGATAGGCTGGTAGATCACAATTTTGGAAAAATCGTCAGGACGCACCCAGGACCATCAAGGTAGGACAGCCAGTAACCCAACTGCCCCCTCACATCCCC
>Ga0255426_10227_pt1 | contig 11257 bp, 4 predicted proteins | sample ANMaggSeSYBR02J9_FD_182666 | JGI IMG/M metagenome (GOLD analysis project Ga0255426, IMG submission 182666) | Sediment cell enrichment communities from methane seep in Santa Monica Basin, California, United Staets - ANME aggregate JGI... | ecosystem: Environmental > Aquatic > Marine > Cold seeps >...
TGATAAACCCGGCTACTGATTTTTTGAAGGGAGAACTTATCTTAATTGACAAATTCAAAGAATGGACATCCTTTGATGTTGTTAATAAAATCAGAAGTCAAATTAAATATCGAAGAAATATTCCAAAAATCAAAGTCGGACATGCAGGAACATTAGATCCGCTTGCAACCGGTTTGTTAATTATTTGCACCGGTAAAAAAACAAAAGAATTACATAAATATCAAGCAGCAAAAAAAGAATATATTGCAAAAATAAAATTAGGAGAAACAACACCTTCATTAGATCTTGAAACAGAGGTTGACAAACAATTTCCAATTGATAATATCACAGAAAAACAAGTAATTAGTGTTATTGACGGTTTTATTGGAGAACAAGAACAAATGCCTCCTGTTTATTCTGCAAAAAGGGTTAACGGAAAAAGAGCATATAAAAGTGCCAGAAAAGGGGAATCTATTGATCTTAAGCCCGTTACAATAAACATATTTGATATTAAAATAATTAATCTTGATTTACCGATTATTGAACTGAAAATTATATGCAGTAAAGGAACATACATTAGAGCAATTGCCGGAGATATTGGCACTGCACTAAAAAACGGAGCGCATCTTATTGATTTACGAAGGACAAAGATTGGTGATTTTTGTGTAGAAGATGCAATTTCTGTTGAACAATTCGAAAAAATGTTGTAACTTTGCAAACCTTTTTTAAAAATTTTATTTCTTTTTATGAAGCTTTCACAATTTATATACGAATTACCGCAAGATCATATTGCACAATATCCCGCAAAAAACAGAGATGATTCACGATTAATGGTATTACACAAAGATTCCGGGAAAATTGAACATAAAATATTCAAAGATGTCATTAATTATTTTGATGCAGATGATATTTTTGTTTTCAATAATACACGTGTTTTTCCTGCAAGATTAAAAGGAATAAAAGAAAAAACAGGAGCAAAAATTGAAGTTTTCCTTTTGAGAGAACTTAACAGAAAACAAAGACTTTGGGATGTCCTTGTCAGTCCTGCAAGAAAAATAAGAATAGGTAATAAATTATATTTCGGAGATTCAGAAACTCTTGTTGCAGAAGTAATAGACAATACAACATCAAGAGGAAGAACATTAAGATTTCTTTTTGACGGTGAGTACGAAGAATTCAAAAAAACCTTGACAGAACTTGGTGAAACACCTCTGCCCGGTTTTATCGGCAGACCGACAGAACCTGAAGACAGTGAACGCTATCAAACTGTTTTTGCAGAACAAGAAGGTGCAGTTGCTGCACCTACAGCCGGTATGCATTTCAGTAAAATTCTTTTAAAGAAATTTGAAATTAAGGGAATTAAAACAACTGCTATTACATTACATGTCGGTTTGGGAAATTTTCGAAATATTAATGTTGAAGATCTTTCCAAGCATAAAATGGATAACGAACAAATCAATATTAATGATGACGTTGCAGATATTATTAATGATACAAAGAGCAAGAAGCAACGTGTCTGTGCTGTCGGAACATCTGTAATAAGAACACTCGAAAGTGCAACAACTGTTACCGGGCTTCTTAAATCATACGAGGGGTGGACCAATAAATTCATTTTTCCGCCTTATGAATTCAGTATTCCTTCTGCAATGATTACTAATTTTCATATGCCAAAATCAATTCCTTTAATGTCAGCAGCTGCATTCGGCGGTTTTAAGAAAACAATGAAAGCATACAATGAAGCTTTAAAAAAAGGATATAAATTCGGCTCTTACGGCGATGCTATGTTGATAATCTAAATTTTTTGACAGCTCAATTTAACAATGTGGCAATGAAACAATTATCAGTAATGCTTCAATATTGTCTTACTGTGGTTAAAAATCTGTATTGATCTTTTCCCTTATTTACAGAACTCAATATCTGTCTGTCCAAATCTTTTTTTTCATTATTTAAAATCTTCATTTCAATCGGATAATAAAAGAATTGTTTTTTAAAATGATCATCATTAATGTCCGGTGTTCTTAAACGAATTGCATCTTTTTCTGTGGTTACAATAATTTTATTATTATTATTAATTTCATTAAACGCTTTCAATATTTTCTTCAAATCTTTCACTTCATATTTGTAATGATCCGGAAATTTTAATGTTCTGATGTCTTTACTCAAAGTTTTACAATAATTTTCAAGAGGTTTTGGATTTCCGATTCCTGTTACTAACAAAATTGAATAGTTTTTGCTTTTCAATGTTTCTGAATCTAAAGAAAATAATTCATTATTAAAAACAGGCATTAAACCTTTATAATCAATCATTGAAAAATACAATGTTTGGTATGGCTTTAATGTTAAGGTTGTTGCCATAATCCGCATATCAATGGGCTTTATGTCTTTTGGTGCTTTTGTAATAAAAATAATATCAGCTCGGTGCCTTTGAGCAGGGTTTTCTCTTAATCTGCCGTAAGGTAAATAATGATCTTTCAGAAAAGCTTGTGTGTAGTCTATCAATAATACAGACAACCCCGGTTTTACATATCTGTGTTGAAAGGCATCGTCTAAAATTATAAGATCAATAGTTTTATCGGAATTAATCAGGTTTTGAATTCCTTTTACTCTGCTTTCACAAACAGCAACAGTAATTTCAGGAAATTTTAATTTAATTTGAAGAGGTTCATCACCGATTGTTTGAACGGTAGAATTTTTATCTGCTAAAACAAAACCTTTAGTTTTTCTTTTATAACCCCTGCTTAAAACTGCTAATTGAAATTTTGTTTTTAACAGACTTATCAAATATTCAGTGATCGGTGTTTTTCCGGTACCTCCGACGGTAATATTACCAACGGAGATCACCGGAATATCAAATTCTTTTGATTTCAAGATATTAAGGTCAAACATTGTATTCCTGATATTTACAACAATACGGTAAATGATTGAAACAGGGTACAATAATAAGGCCTTTAATATTTTCATCTGTTATTTTATATCAACATAATAAGGCATTCTCATTTGAATTCCTTGTATTTTTGTTACATCTTTCATTCTTTTGTAATAAATGTATGCCTCTCCCAATTCTTCTTCAACAAAAAATGATTTTGCATCCCCTAACATACTTTCAATTATTAAAGTAAGCTTGTCTTTTTCGGGATATGTTTTAATACTGTATTCTTCAAGACCGGACATTTCTGCTGCCAAATCAACTGCTGTTTGCAAACCGCCCATGATATCAACAAGTCCTATTTCTAAGGCATCTTCTCCGCTCCAAACTCTTCCTTGTCCGATTTCATCAACCTCTTCTAAAGTTAATCCTCTGCCTTCACTGACTTTAGTAATAAATTTTTGATAAATTTCTTCAACAGAATTTTGAATTACAGCTCTTTCAAAATCACTCATTTTTCGTGCCGGGCTTCCAAAATCAGAATATTTATTAGTATTTACAGCATTAATATTTATTCCTATATCATTCATTAATTCTTTAGCATTGAACAATAATCCGAAAACTCCGATTGATCCTGTAATCGAATTTGGCTGAGACACAATAGTATCTGCTGCACAGGCAATAAAATAACCGCCGGATGCTGCAACATCTCCCATAGAAACAATAACGGGTTTTTCCTTTTCTGCTAAAACTATTTCTCTCCATATTACCACAGATGCTAAGGCACTTCCTCCGGGAGAATTAATTCTTAAAACAATTGCTTTTACGTTTTCGTCTTCTCTTGCTTCTCTTATTGCTTCTGAAAGAGTTTCTGAACCGATTTGATCATCTCCGCCTGAACCGCTTACAATTGCACCTTCTGCATATATAATTGCAATTCTGTTTTCTGAAGGATTTAATATATCGTTGAAACTTTTATTATCTGTCATATATCGCATTAAATCAACAAGATCAAGTTCTTCGTCTTCATCTTTTTCAATTCCTGATAATGTTTCTAATTCAGCTAAAATTTGGTCTTTAAATTTCAGATCATCAACAAAATTAAGAGTTTTTGCTGTTTTAGAATTTGATATCATTAAACTGTCAGCATATAAATTCAATTGGCCTGCAGATATTTCCCTTTCTTTTTCAATTCCTTTTATAATAGTATTCCAAACAGAACCAACATATTTTAATGTTTGTTCCCTGTTTGCTTCACTAATTTCATCTAACATAAAAGGTTCAACAGCACTTTTAAATTTACCGTGTCTTATAATTTCCGGCTCAATACCGATTTTTTTCAGCATTGATTTAAAAAACATAATTTGTGCAGATAAGCCTGAAAATTGTATCCTTCCTTCAGGTGTTAAATAAATATTATCTGCAACTGTAGCCAAATAATATGATTTATGGGAATAATAATCGGCGTGTGCAATAATAAATTTTTCTGATGATTTAAAATCTAATAATACATTTCTGATTTCTTCAATTGAAGCCATCCCAACATTTACAGTAGAAAGATCAAGAAAAATACCTTTAATACGATCATCTTCTTTTGCTTTTTTTATTGTTTCCGTAAAACTTCTTAAACTCACGGTTTTATCAAGTTCAAACGTTGATAAATTTGGTTTTGCAGAAGACCTGTCTGCAACAGGAGTTTTAAAGTCAAGATGTAAAATCGCTTTTTCTGATATTTCTTTTTTATCGTCAGAAAGTGAGCCGATTGCAGACATCATTCCCAGCATAATTATTACATTAATAATACCGAGTACCACTATCAGAAGAAATGTTCCTAACATACTTGCAAGAACATAATTAAAAAATCCTTTCATTTTTTTAGTTTTTTAGTTAATAAATTTGTGTCGTATTTTTATTCTTTGCAAATATAATGAGTTCTTTTACAACTTGAAAATTTTTGAAGTCTTTTAAGTTAGTTGATAATCGCTTTATATTAAACAATATCAGTTGTATATAGAATTTCTCCGAATTTGTTATTAACAACTTACTAAAACAGATAAATTATAAGGCGATATTTAATAATTTTACAGATTAATTGATTTAACTATTATGACAAATTTTACGCATCTGCATCTGCACACACAATACTCTATTTTAGACGGTGCATCAAATATTTCTGAATTAATGAAAACGGTTAAAGAAAACGGTATGGAAGCCGTTGCAATAACAGATCACGGAAATATGTTCGGCGTAAAAAACTTTCATAAAACTGCTAAAAAAGAAGGAATTAAACCAATTTTAGGATGTGAGGTATATGTTGCAAAAGAATCAAGACACAGAAGAGATAAGGAAAAAGATAAAAAATCTGATCATCTTATTCTTCTCGCTAAAAACAAACAAGGTTATCAAAATTTAATAAAACTTGTAACATACGGTTGGACTGAAGGCTTTTACAGAAAACCGAGAATTGATTTGGAATTATTGAAAAAATATTCAGAAGGATTAATTGTATCTTCTGCATGTTTGGCGGGTTCTGTTCCGAGAGCAATAATGAACGAAGATTTCGAAAAAGCAAAAAATATTATTTCAACTTATAAAGAAATTTTCGGAGATGATTACTACCTTGAAATGCAAAGGCATAAGACAGGTAATTATGATAAAGATGAAAAGACATTTAAATATCAAGAATTTGTAAATAAAGGAATTAAAAAGCTTGCAGATGAGTCGGGCATAAAATATATAGCAACAAACGATGTTCATTTTATAAAAAAGGAAGATGCCGAAGCACATGATATTCTTATTGCTTTAAGCACCGGTAAAGATCTTGACGATCCCACCAGAATGCAATATTCAGGAGAAGAATATTTAAAAACACCGGAAGAAATGGCAGAACTTTTTTCTGATTATCCTGAAGCTTTGGAAAACACACAAGAAATAATTGCTAAAATTGAAGAATATGAATTAGACAGGGAGCCTGTTATGCCGGAATTTATTCTTCCTGAAGATTTTGATGATGAGGGGAAATATTTAAGACATATAACTCACGAAGGAGCAAAACAAAGGTGGAGTAATGTTACAGATGACATAAAAGAACGAATTGATTTTGAGCTTGATACAATTATTAAAATGGGATTTCCGGGATACTTTTTAATTGTTTGGGATTTCCTGAAGGAAGCAAGAGATATGGATATATCTGTTGGGCCGGGGAGAGGTTCTGCTGCCGGATCTGCTGTAGCTTATTCTCTTAAAATTACTGATATTGATCCCATTAAGTATGGTTTGCTTTTTGAACGATTTTTAAATCCGGATCGAATATCAATGCCTGATATTGATATTGATTTTGATGAAGACGGCAGAGAAAAAATTTTGAACCGGGTTGTTGATAAATACGGAGAGAAAAGAGTTGCGAATATTATTACATTCGGATCTATGGCTGCTAAATCTGCAATAAGGGATGTAGCACGTGTATTAAGATTACCTTTGAACGAAGCAGATAAACTTGCTAAATTAGTTCCGGACAGACCCGGAATCAGCTTGAAAAAAGCTTTCGAAGAAGTTAAGGAATTAAGAGAAAGTCAAAATTCTAATGATGATTTGATCAAAAAAACATTGGTTCTTGCACAAACACTGGAAGGTTCTGTCAGGCATACAGGAGTTCATGCTTGCGGTATAATTATCGGAAGAGAGGATCTTGAAAATTACATTCCGCTCAGTACGGCAAAAGATTCAAATCTGAGAGTAACTCAATTCGACGGAAAGCATGTAGAGGATGTAGGTTTATTAAAAATGGATTTCTTAGGGTTAAAGACCCTTTCCATAATTAAAGATGCTGTTAAAATAGTGAAATATTCTAAAGGTATAGAAATTGATATTGATAATATTCCTTTTGATGATGAAAAAACATTTGACCTTTATTCTCGAGGAGAAACAACCGGTTTGTTTCAATTTGAGTCTGACGGAATGAAAAAGTATCTGAAAGAACTTAAACCTAACAAGTTTGATGATCTTATTGCCATGAATGCCTTGTATCGCCCGGGGCCAATGGAATATATTCCAAACTTTATAAAAAGAAAACACGGCAAGGAAAAGATAATATATGATCTTCCTGAAATGGAAGAATATTTAAGTGATACATACGGAATTACCGTGTATCAAGAGCAAGTAATGCTTCTGTCACAAAAGTTGGCGAATTTCACAAAAGGACAAGCCGATTTTTTAAGAAAAGCAATGGGGAAAAAGATCAAGTCAATGATGGATGATCTTAAAGTAAAATTCATTTCCGGTTGTAAAGAAAACGGGCATGATGAAAAGATAATAGAAAAAATTTGGCAAGATTGGGAAAAGTTCGCACAATATGCATTTAACAAATCACACTCAACCGGATATGCTTATATATCCTATCAAACAGCTTACTTAAAAGCACACCATCCTGCAGAATATATGAGTGCTGTTTTAAGCAGAAACCTTTCTGACATAAAAAAAGTATCCCTTTTTATGGGTGAAGCCAGACGTATGGGGCTTGATGTTTTATTACCTGACGTTAACGAAAGTTATAATAATTTCACGGTAAACGATAAAGGACAATTAAGGTTTGGATTAGGGGGAATTAAGAATGTAGGCGGTTCAGCTGTTGAAGACATTATTAAAGAACGAAAAGAAAACGGAAAATATAAAAGTTTTTTCGACTTTATAGAGCGAATAAATTTATCATCCGTTAACAAAAGAACTGTTGAGGCTTTAACATATGGCGGAGCTTTTGACGAACTTGATAATTTAAAAAGAAGTCAATATTTTGCAACATCTAACGGAAATGAAAATAATTTTATTGAAGAAAGTCTGAAATACGCCGGAAAATTAAAAAACGGAAGTGATGATACACAAGTAAGTATCTTCAGTTCTGAGAGTATTGAAATAAAAAAACCTGATGTTCCTCAAGTTGATGAATGGAATAAGCTGCATCGCCTGAATTTTGAAAAAGAAGTAATCGGAATTTATTTGTCAGAACATCCTTTAGATGAATATAAATTGGAAATTGAAGCTTATTGTAATGCAGAAGTGTCTGATCTGTCTGATCTTGAAAAGTTTAAAGGGCAAAAAGTAAATGTTGCCGGAATAGTTAAAGAAGTTTTTCACGGCAGAGGATTAACTTTAGAAGAGGTTGATGAAATCGGACAAGGAAGAGTTTGGAGCGGAGAAGATGCCTTAGAAATAGGACTTGTTGATATCATGGGCGGTTTGCAAACAGCAGTTGATTTGGCAGCAGAAATGTCCGGTCTTGAAGAATACAGTATTAAAACATATCCCGAAAAAGACAAGCTTACTTTAATAATTGAAAGTATGTTAGGGGATGCAAAATCATTTTTTGTTGAAGAAGAATTGGGAGAGGCATACATTTATTACAAAAGAATGAAAGATGTAACAAAAATACAAGGAATTCAAATGAGAATGCCTTATTATGTTGATATAAAATAACAGATGAAAATATTAAAGGCCTTATTATTGTACCCTGTTTCAATCATTTACCGTATTGTTGTAAATATCAGGAATACAATGTTTGACCTTAATATCTTGAAATCAAAAGAATTTGATATTCCGGTGATCTCCGTTGGTAATATTACCGTCGGAGGTACCGGAAAAACACCGATCACTGAATATTTGATAAGTCTGTTAAAAACAAAATTTCAATTAGCAGTTTTAAGCAGGGGTTATAAAAGAAAAACTAAAGGTTTTGTTTTAGCAGATAAAAATTCTACCGTTCAAACAATCGGTGATGAACCTCTTCAAATTAAATTAAAATTTCCTGAAATTACTGTTGCTGTTTGTGAAAGCAGAGTAAAAGGAATTCAAAACCTGATTAATTCCGATAAAACTATTGATCTTATAATTTTAGACGATGCCTTTCAACACAGATATGTAAAACCGGGGTTGTCTGTATTATTGATAGACTACACACAAGCTTTTCTGAAAGATCATTATTTACCTTACGGCAGATTAAGAGAAAACCCTGCTCAAAGGCACCGAGCTGATATTATTTTTATTACAAAAGCACCAAAAGACATAAAGCCCATTGATATGCGGATTATGGCAACAACCTTAACATTAAAGCCATACCAAACATTGTATTTTTCAATGATTGATTATAAAGGTTTAATGCCTGTTTTTAATAATGAATTATTTTCTTTAGATTCAGAAACATTGAAAAGCAAAAACTATTCAATTTTGTTAGTAACAGGAATCGGAAATCCAAAACCTCTTGAAAATTATTGTAAAACTTTGAGTAAAGACATCAGAACATTAAAATTTCCGGATCATTACAAATATGAAGTGAAAGATTTGAAGAAAATATTGAAAGCGTTTAATGAAATTAATAATAATAATAAAATTATTGTAACCACAGAAAAAGATGCAATTCGTTTAAGAACACCGGACATTAATGATGATCATTTTAAAAAACAATTCTTTTATTATCCGATTGAAATGAAGATTTTAAATAATGAAAAAAAAGATTTGGACAGACAGATATTGAGTTCTGTAAATAAGGGAAAAGATCAATACAGATTTTTAACCACAGTAAGACAATATTGAAGCATTACTGATAATTGTTTCATTGCCACATTGTTAAATTGAGCTGTCAAAAAATTTAGATTATCAACATAGCATCGCCGTAAGAGCCGAATTTATATCCTTTTTTTAAAGCTTCATTGTATGCTTTCATTGTTTTCTTAAAACCGCCGAATGCAGCTGCTGACATTAAAGGAATTGATTTTGGCATATGAAAATTAGTAATCATTGCAGAAGGAATACTGAATTCATAAGGCGGAAAAATGAATTTATTGGTCCACCCCTCGTATGATTTAAGAAGCCCGGTAACAGTTGTTGCACTTTCGAGTGTTCTTATTACAGATGTTCCGACAGCACAGACACGTTGCTTCTTGCTCTTTGTATCATTAATAATATCTGCAACGTCATCATTAATATTGATTTGTTCGTTATCCATTTTATGCTTGGAAAGATCTTCAACATTAATATTTCGAAAATTTCCCAAACCGACATGTAATGTAATAGCAGTTGTTTTAATTCCCTTAATTTCAAATTTCTTTAAAAGAATTTTACTGAAATGCATACCGGCTGTAGGTGCAGCAACTGCACCTTCTTGTTCTGCAAAAACAGTTTGATAGCGTTCACTGTCTTCAGGTTCTGTCGGTCTGCCGATAAAACCGGGCAGAGGTGTTTCACCAAGTTCTGTCAAGGTTTTTTTGAATTCTTCGTACTCACCGTCAAAAAGAAATCTTAATGTTCTTCCTCTTGATGTTGTATTGTCTATTACTTCTGCAACAAGAGTTTCTGAATCTCCGAAATATAATTTATTACCTATTCTTATTTTTCTTGCAGGACTGACAAGGACATCCCAAAGTCTTTGTTTTCTGTTAAGTTCTCTCAAAAGGAAAACTTCAATTTTTGCTCCTGTTTTTTCTTTTATTCCTTTTAATCTTGCAGGAAAAACACGTGTATTATTGAAAACAAAAATATCATCTGCATCAAAATAATTAATGACATCTTTGAATATTTTATGTTCAATTTTCCCGGAATCTTTGTGTAATACCATTAATCGTGAATCATCTCTGTTTTTTGCGGGATATTGTGCAATATGATCTTGCGGTAATTCGTATATAAATTGTGAAAGCTTCATAAAAAGAAATAAAATTTTTAAAAAAGGTTTGCAAAGTTACAACATTTTTTCGAATTGTTCAACAGAAATTGCATCTTCTACACAAAAATCACCAATCTTTGTCCTTCGTAAATCAATAAGATGCGCTCCGTTTTTTAGTGCAGTGCCAATATCTCCGGCAATTGCTCTAATGTATGTTCCTTTACTGCATATAATTTTCAGTTCAATAATCGGTAAATCAAGATTAATTATTTTAATATCAAATATGTTTATTGTAACGGGCTTAAGATCAATAGATTCCCCTTTTCTGGCACTTTTATATGCTCTTTTTCCGTTAACCCTTTTTGCAGAATAAACAGGAGGCATTTGTTCTTGTTCTCCAATAAAACCGTCAATAACACTAATTACTTGTTTTTCTGTGATATTATCAATTGGAAATTGTTTGTCAACCTCTGTTTCAAGATCTAATGAAGGTGTTGTTTCTCCTAATTTTATTTTTGCAATATATTCTTTTTTTGCTGCTTGATATTTATGTAATTCTTTTGTTTTTTTACCGGTGCAAATAATTAACAAACCGGTTGCAAGCGGATCTAATGTTCCTGCATGTCCGACTTTGATTTTTGGAATATTTCTTCGATATTTAATTTGACTTCTGATTTTATTAACAACATCAAAGGATGTCCATTCTTTGAATTTGTCAATTAAGATAAGTTCTCCCTTCAAAAAATCAGTAGCCGGGTTTATCA
>Ga0255426_10229_pt1 | contig 11241 bp, 12 predicted proteins | sample ANMaggSeSYBR02J9_FD_182666 | JGI IMG/M metagenome (GOLD analysis project Ga0255426, IMG submission 182666) | Sediment cell enrichment communities from methane seep in Santa Monica Basin, California, United Staets - ANME aggregate JGI... | ecosystem: Environmental > Aquatic > Marine > Cold seeps >...
TCCTCGGGTTTATGCTTCTCACACATCGGATCATCAGGGTGATAAAGCATGTGCCCGTATGCTCCCGAATAAGCAAAAGTCATAGCAATACCTATGGCCCCTGAGATATCAAGTCTATCAGCATCCTGGAGTATCCTGGCTTCCAGGGTGGTGGGAGTTACTTGTAAGCTGTACCTGTGATTTTTGATCGAGTATATCACGCTTTCTATTTTGTGTGCAGGAAATCCCGCTGCCTTAAGAATACCAGGTGCCATTTGAGCAGAAATAAATGCATGATCTATCCCGGGATTATTTATTTCCTCTCCCCTTCCAATATCATGAAGCAGTGCGCAGGCTTCAAGTATTTCCACATCTCCCCCTTCTATACCTGCAATATATAAACAGAGGTCCCTTACCCTGAGAGTATGAGTGATATCGTGACCTGCTGCGGCTTTATTATCCAGGATCGAATTAACCGATCTTAGTAATTGATCTTGTTTATATTGCATAATAATATTTTGAAGATTCTTCGGAGTATAAGCTAAGATAATTAGTTTTTTGACTAATTACTTCTTACTTTAGCATACTGCGGTGGTATATGAATTATATGGCATTTATGACATCCTTCACCTATTTGATGCCTGATCTCTTCAGCTGCAATTAAGCTTACAGGATCACTAGCATTGATCTTATCTCCCATCTCATCGATAAGTATCCAGGTATCTTCATCAATATAATACTTTATCTCGGAAACATGGCACGAACTGCAGGCATAACTCATGTTCTTGTACATAGACTTGAACTGGTCATAACTTTGTTGTGTGCCGGCAAGGTCTGCTTCTTTGATGTTAATACCTATTCCATCAAAACCAGGCAGCAGGTACATCATCTTTGCCTGCTGGAACGACAGTGGTCCTTTTGGAGTTGTAATATTAATATCTGCAAAGTCATCCCAGTAATACTTATTATAAACATCAGGCATTGTGTCTATATGACACTTCGAACAGGTAATGCCGTTTTCTCCTAATGCCTCATAGACAGCAGGTATATCACCGGATTCAAGTGCATCTCCAATAGTCTCAACTGCAGCCAGGTCATAATATTCTTCCCATTCAGGTACTAATTTAATATTGTCATTATAAATACGGGAAAAAGCCTCAAATGATTTTACAGCATTATCCATATCCCCCTGTTGAATATTTACACTGATCCCTGTCATTGATTCTCCCAGTTTGTACATCTCAATGAGATATTCGGATGGATATTTTGTATAATACTGGTCAAGCGATGGAGGTAGAGCCTGACTTTCAATTTTATTATTCTCTATCGAATTAATATTATCTTTATTATTATGGTTCTGGTCACCATTATTATCTTCGTTCAGACAACACATCGAACATGTGATAATAACAGTAATCCCTATTATTATCAATAATTTTTTTGTAAATATATTAATCATCATATAGTCTCCTTTCAACTTGTATTTAAAAGCTACCAGGAATCTTTATTGATTATTAATTATCAATTTTAAGAAAAAAGTAATAGTCCGGGATTCTACGAATGATCTTAATTAAAGTGATATACATTAAAAAAAGAGTGTTGTTGGAATACATGAGTTCATTAAGAATTCTCCTTTCCAGAAGCTGGTTAACTGGGGACGTAAGAACTCGTTATGGTTCATGACGCATCCAATGGGCTGTTGTGGAATAGAACAGATATGCGTGGGTGTAGCCCACTATGATACTGATAGATTCGGTATCATTCCGAGATGTTCTCCAAGACAGGCTGATGTAATGATGATCAGCGGATATGTCAGCAAGAAATACTTACCAGCTCTGATCAGGGTCTGGGACCAGATGGTTGAACCAAAATGGATCTTAATGATGGGCGAATGCGCAATATCAGGCGGTCCATGGTGGGAATCATATAGTACAGCCATTAATCTGGATGAAATATTCCCTGTAGACATTTATATCCCTGGCTGTCCACCAAGACCGGAAGCCCTTATACAGGGTTTTATTGAATTGCAAAAGAAGATCGTCGCACAGCAGGACCGGACTGTTATACCGAATCCGGCAGAGGAGGGTCTCGGAGATGGCTATTGATAAGACCATTATGGTAGAATTGACTGATGCATTCTCAGATGCTATATCTGATGTGGATGTACCTTCTGCTAATCGGGCTGAGGCAAGAATTGATGGCAGTAAAGTAACAGAGATCATGCAGTTTTTACGTGACAAAGGTTTTGATCATCTTTCATGTATATCAGGTGTGGACTATCCACCCGATAAAATGGAGGTCGTATATCATGTGACTTCATATTCTGCCCCCCTGATTATAACTTTAAAGGCCACCCTTTCCAGAGATGATCCAAACATTGATTCATTATGTGCTATCTACTGGAATGCGAACTGGTATGAAAGAGAAACATGGGAAATGTTCGGAATAGTTTTCAACGACTGTCCGTATCTGAAAGTGTTAATTCTTCCGGAAGAAATGGATGGAGAATGGCCAATGCGTAGAGACTACGCAGGATATCCCAATGCAACATAGGTGATGAAAAATGACACATGAAAACACTCAAATTACTTCCCCGCCATCGCCATCTGAGATCCTTCTTCATCTCGGACCGCAGCATCCGCTGCAACCAGGTCCGTTCTTGCTTGATCTTAAGATCGAGGGAGAGACCATAAGAGAAGCCGAACTCAAGATAGGCTATATTCATAAAGGTATGGAAAAGGTTTTCGAGGACAGGACATATATTCAGATCATGCCTTTGACAGACAGGATATGTTATCTTGCATCTAATGCAAACAACGATGTATACTGTCGGGCCGTTGAAGAATTACTGGGTATTGAACCAACACCACGTGCCAAGTATCTGAGAGTAATAACTAATGAACTTAACAGGATACAGAGCCACCTATTAGGTATAGGTGAATATACCACTGATGTAGGCTTTTTAACTATGTTCATTTATATGGTGAGAGAGCGAGAAAGCATTGTATCGCTGCTGGAAGCTATCACAGGTTCGAGACTGAACCACAATTATGCACGCTTCGGCGGAGTGGCAAACGATCTGCCCCCGAATTATAAGAGTATGGCATTAAAGACACTTGGTGAAGTGGGAAAACTTGTCAAATCCCACGATGAAATGATGTCAAGTGATTCAATATATCTTAAAAGGACCAAAGGTGTAGGAGTACTGACTGATAAGGTAGCCAGTGAACTCGGTGTGGCAGGACCACCCTTAAGGGCTACTGGTGTGGAGTATGATCTAAGGCGGATCGAGCCATATCTGGTATATGACGATCTTGATTTTAAAGTGATCACACAACAGGACGGAGATGTTTTCTCCCGGGTCAAGGTACGATTATTGGAGATACAGGAAAGTATCTACATTATCGAGCAGTGCCTGGACCAGATGCCATCAGGCCCGTATAAGCAGCATGTAACGCCTTATATTACAAGACCAAAGGTAGGAGAAGTATATACTCGTATCGAAGATCCGAGAGGCGAATTGGCTATGTACCTGGTATCCGATGGATCCAATAAACCATACCGTTTCAGGATAAGAGGTCCGGCATTTGCTACAGCACAGGCACTACCTCCCTTATTAATAGGGACATATATGGCAGATGTAGCTGCCATAGCAGCAAGTATGGATTCATGTACCAGTGAGGTAGATCGATAGGAGGCGTGAATTATGGTTATTTATGATGATATAATGTATTGGCTAGTTTTTATTTTTGCAGAGAGTCACCCTTATTCGGACTGGATCAGGGGTATTCTTGGCGGACTTGTAATAGGAGCTGTATTCGGAGGGGCCCTGGTAATGGTATATCTCGAGCGTAAATTCCTTGGAGATATACAGTCCAGGATAGGTCCTAACCGTGTAGGCGGTAGATATGGTGTGTTGCAGTTGATTGCAGATGCCATTAAATTGTTTACTAAAGAAGATATTATACCGGCCAATGCAGATAAGTGGTTATTTATCGGAGCTCCGATCGTTGCTCTGACTTCAGGGTTCTTGATGGTAGCTGTACTTCCTTTTGATTATTTATTGATCAATGGAAGTTATTATGCAGTGAATGTAACCAGGATGGATATCAGTATCCTGTATCTTGAAGCAGTGTCAGGATTGGCTGTCTTTGCCATATTTATGGCAGGATGGGGATCTGGCAGTAAATATTCAATGCTTGGAGGTTTCAGGAACATAGCTAAGATGATCGGTTACGAGATCCCATTAGGTGTTTCTATAATCAGTGTGGCTATAATGGCACAATCACTGGATATCGTAGAAATTGTTGAGGCTCAGGATTTCCTTTGGAATATAATGATCCATCCATTGGCGTTTATAGTATTCGGTATATGTCTTGTAGCAGATGTAGGACGTATACCTTTTGATCAGACAGAATCAGAAGAAGAGATCATTGCCGGATGGGCTACGGAATATAGTGGTATGAGATGGGGTCTTGCATTCTTTGCAGAATACCTTCATGCTGTTGTGGGTTCATTCATGGTGGCTTTAATATTCCTTGGTGGATGGAACGGTCTTCCGATTGTAGGTAATCTATATATCCCCGGAATATTCTGGTTGATCATTAAAACAATAATGGTGATAATGTTCTTTATATGGACACGTGGTGCATTACCAAGATACAGGATAGACCAGGTAGTTGACCTTGGATGGAAATGCTTACTTCCTCTATCGTTATTGTGTCTGGTCTGGTCTACTATTATAGGATTAGTTTTCGGATAAGGAGGGGAAAAAGATGGTATTAAAAAATTATCTATTAACACTTCGTAATGTGTATACAAAATCAGTAACAAGACTCTATCCGGAAGAGATTATGGAGCTGCCTGATGCATTTAGAGGGCAGCAGCATCTGGATATGGATAAGTGTGTAGGTTGCGGCATATGCTCCCAGGTTTGTCCTAATAATGTTATTGAGATCGTAAAAAGCGGAAAATGGTATCCTCAGTTCGATAACGGGCATTGCCTGTTCTGTGGACTTTGTATTGACTTTTGTCCCAATGGGGCGCTATCAATGACAAAGCATTTCGAACTTTGTTCATGGGATCGACAGGGTACTATTTACAGGCCTGAGCAGTTATCAGTTCCTAATAAAGCGGAACTTGAAGGCAGGACAGGAGGGTATACAAAATGATCAATCTTGAGATCATACCCTTTATGATCGTTTCATTGATAATGATCGTTTCGTCTATATTGGTGGTAAAAGCTAAAGATGTTGTACATTGCGCTTTCGCTTGTGTGGTATCTATGCTAAGTGTAGCAGGATTCTATGTACTTCTTAATGCTCAGTTCATGGCAGTTGTCCAGATACTGGTATATGTAGGAGGTATTGGAGTAATGATACTCTTTGCTGTGATGTTGACCGGACGAGGACAGGGGGTGGAGTGATTATGGAACAAATATCAGGTGATATTGGAAAAATACTGAATCTGGTAGTTATGCTCCTGCTGATCGCTACATTGGTCTTTGCAATAACCAGCTCTGTTGTTCATCTCGGAAGTCCGGCATCCCTTGAATATCTCGAATGGGAAGATGGTACAAAAGATGTCAGCGGCATAGAACATATAGGATCACTAGTATTTAGTGAATATGTAGTGCCTTTTGAGATTATGTCATTGATCTTACTTGCAGCACTGATATCCGGTGCATATATGGCCAAAAAGGAGGTATAAAAATGTTACCAATTAGTTATTTCCTGATCGTTTCGGCGATTGTCTTTTGTATAGGCGTATATGGTGTAATGACACTGAGATCCGGTATCATGATCATGATGTGTGTGGAATTGATGATCAATTCGGCAAATGTCAATCTGGTCGCGTTCTCATCTCATTTTGGCCAGATGAATGGTCAGGTATTTGCCCTGTTCTGCATAGCATTAGCAGCGGCTGAGGCTGCAATAGGATTTGCAATACTAATGTCGATCTTCAGATCAAATAAGAATATTAATATTGATAATCTCAATATCCTGAGGTGGTAAAATATGGTTAATGATGTTACTAATATTGCATATTTAATCGTAGCACTTCCCGTATTGGCATTCGTTCTTACCCTTGCCTTCGGAAAGAAACTCCCCTCAGGCGGAGGATATATTCCTATACTGGCTATCGCTTTATCCTGTATTATTTCAGTAATGGCGTTTTTGCAGATACGTGAAACAGGCATGCCTATTGAGATATCTTCTCACTGGTTTGCAGTATTAAATGTAGGTATATTTATTGATCCTCTTGCAAGCGTGATGTTGCTGATGGTCTCTTTTGTGAGTCTTCTCATTCACATCTATGCAATAGGTTATATGGCACATGATCCTGCCAAACCCAGGTATTTCGCAGAAACCGCACTATTTACGGCTGCTATGCTGGGTGTGGTTCTGGCTGATAATATTCTCCAGTTCTTTGTTGCATGGGAATTAGTGGGCTTATGTTCATATCTGTTGATCGGTTTTTGGAATCATAAACCAACAGCAGCTGCTGCGGGTAAAAAGGCATTTTTAACTACCCGTGTAGGCGATGTACTATTTATGGCAGGTATAGTGATCTTGTTCTTCAATATGCGTGAACATGTCCTTCCCCATTTAAGCGGACAGGAAGATGTTTATCTGCTCCAGTTCAAGACAATCTTCGAACATCTAGGTATGATACCTTCGGAGCAGCTTACTCTTATTACACTGCTCTTCTTTGGCGGTGCGGTAGGTAAGAGCGGACAGTTCCCCTTACATGTATGGCTGCCTGATGCAATGGAAGGTCCGACAACAGTTTCGGCCTTAATTCATGCAGCTACCATGGTAACAGCCGGTGTATATCTGGTTGCAAGGACATTCCCTATGTTTATTGCAGCACCGGATTCACTTATGGTTGTAGCTTATGTAGGCGGTTTTACAGCATTGTTCGCATCTACTATGGGATTGGTAATGAACGATATCAAACGTGTACTTGCCTTCTCTACTATCAGCCAGCTTGGATATATGATGCTGGGACTTGGAATGGGTGCGGTGATCGGTGCTGAAGCTGTAGGTTTTGCTATGTTCCACCTTATCAACCATGCATTCTTTAAAGCCTGCCTGTTCTTATGTGCAGGTAGTGTCATTCATTCTACCGGGACTAATGACCTGCGTGAAATGGGTGGTCTGTTTAGTAAGATGAAGATTACAGGGATCACTATGTTATTTGCATCTCTTGCCTTAGCAGGTATTGGTATACCATTTCTTAAAATACTTGGTACACCTATAGGTACCAGCGGTTTTGTCAGTAAGGATGCGATCATTGTGGAAGGTACATATGTATTTGCACATCTTTCACACAACTGGATCCCATTTGCCTTTGGTATAATAGCGGCATTATTAACTGCTATATATACATTCAGGCTGTGGTTCATGGCATTTACAGGGAAACCACGTCAGGAAAGACATCCTCACGAGTCACCTTTTACTATGACAGGAGTATTGTCAGTCCTTGCAATATTTGCGATGGTATTCGGAATGCTTACTTTCCTTCCGTTTTTAGAATTCGTAGGACATACCTATGATCATGAAGAGATTCACCATCTTGCCGGGTTAGGTGAATATGATATTATAGATCATCATGAACTTCATCATATTGTCGGTGAAGCTAACCCTATAATATTCTTATTACCTGTTGTTGTCGGTGTAGGCGGACTCTTATTAGCATGGGTGATCTATAACAGACGGTGGATAAGTGTGGCATCGATCGGAAATTGGAAAAATCCGATCTTCGCAGTTATTGCCAGGCGGTACTACCAGCATGAAATATTTATTGAGTTGATCGCTTTGAAATTTACTTATGGAGTTCTTGCATTAACAGCTGAATTTATTGATCGCAGGATAGTGGATGGTATCATCGATGCTATCAGTGATTTTTTCGTTGCTGGTGCAGATATCGTGAAAAAAGTACAAACTGGTGTGGTCCAGAACTATGCCACCGCAACGGTTGCAGGAGTAGCTTTGCTGGGCCTGATACTTTCATTTTTGTCAATTACGGGGGTGATCTAGATGGAAATATATCTATCACTGATCCTGTTCTTGCCTTTAATAGGCGCAGCATTGACATTCTTTATCAAGCCGCGTGAGATCGCAAGAGTAGTTGCACTGGTATTCTCAGTTATTCCCCTGTTCATCACAGCATTGTTATTTACCAGGTTTGATTCGGATCTGGGTTTTTTGCAATTCCAATTTGAGGAGAGCATTACATGGATCAGCAGTCTGGGAATTAATTATTCACTGGGTGTTGACAGCGTCAGTATGCCACTGATATTACTAAATGCGATACTATGTCCCCTGACAATCATTTATTCATGGGGCGAGCATAAAGATGCAAATCAGTACTTTGCTCTATTAATGATACTACAAGCAGGTGTGTTTGGTGTGTTCATGTCACTGGACTTCTTCCTGTTCTATATCTTCTGGGAGCTTACACTGATACCATTGTACTTCCTGATAAGTATCTGGGGCGGTCCGAATAAGGATTATGCAGCCATCAAGTTCTTCATATATACACATGTGGCGAGTCTTGTAATGTTGCTTGGTATATTTGCACTGTACTTCAGTACAAATGTCAATACATTCTATATACCTGATCTTCTCAGAGCATTTGCCGGTGTCGATGATGTAATGAAAGCAGCAATATTCCTTTCCATATTCTTCGGATTTATGGTTAAGATGCCTACTGTACCATTCCATACCTGGCTTCCTGATGCTCATGTGGAAGCACCGACTGCAGGTAGTGTACTACTTGCCGGTGTGCTCCTTAAGATGGGTGGATACGGACTGTTCAGAGTACTTCTGCCTATGATCCAGGATATGGGTACTTACCAGGGCCAGATCATTACGATAATGGCCTTTTTCGGATTGCTGAGTATCTTATATGGTACTTTTGCAGCATTGGCTCAAACAGATTTAAAGAAAATGGTAGCCTACAGCAGCGTAAGTCATATGGGCTTTGTAATGCTGGGTGCGGCAGCCTTTAATGTTATGTCTGTTTCAGGTGCTATGTTCCAGCAGTTCAGTCACGGACTGATCACTGCAGTGTTGTTCATGAGTGTTGGTGTGATCCAGCATAATGTTCATACAAGGATAATAGCAGAACTTGGCGGTGTTGTAAAGAAGATGCCCAAACTTACCTTTATCATGATGGGAGGTTTCATGGCATCACTCGGATTACCTGCTATGTGCGGTTTTGTAGCTGAATTTTTAGTACTTACCGGTACATACCTGACAATGCATTTGTTTGCAATACTGGCTTTCTTAGGTATTGTAGCAACAGCCGGATATCATCTTTGGGCTTTACAAAGAGCTATGTTCGGTAGTTTCAATGAGAAACTGGGTGATATTAAAGACACAGTATCTTATGAGTGGATACCCATGGGAATACTGGTTTTGCTTATCATCTACTTCGGTGTCAATCCGGCGCCGGTATTGGATATTTTCGAAGCTGCCAGTAGCGTCATACCGGGGGTGGAGTTGATATGAGTTTCACATGTGAATCTCTTATACCATTTACCCCTGAGATTATACTGGTAATTGCAGCCCTTTCTGTTATGATAATAGGACTGTTCATGGAAACATCAAGTAAAAAACTACTTGGTTATTTTTCCGTTGTAGCTTTATTATCATCTGCAGCTATTATTATTGTAAAAGGCGTTTATGAAGTGGAGTTAACCGGGTTATTAGCTGGTTCGCTCTGTATTGATCCTATGAGCCAGTTCTTTAAACTGACATTTTTACTGGTGTCCTTATTAGTAGTAATAGCTTCAATAAAAGAATTTGAAGAACATTCCAACCAGGATGAATATTATACGCTGGTACTACTCGGTACTATCGGTATGATGATGGTGGCATCTGCTGTGGATATTGTGACAATGTTCATAGGCTTCGAACTTGCCAGTTTATCTACTTATGTTCTGGCAGGATTCAATAAGAATGAACCCAAGAACATAGAAGCAGCTATAAAATACTTTGTCATCGGTGCGGTATCATCCACTTTACTGCTGTTCGGCCTGTCATATATGTACGGCTTAAGCGGCGGTCTGACTAATATCAATGATCTGGCAAACTTCTTCAGTATGAACACAGAATTGCTTGTAAGCCCCATGGGTATAATGGCATTAGTAATGATGACTGCAGGATTCGGGTTCAAGATGGCACTGGTACCATTCCATATGTGGGCACCGGATGTATATCAGGGATCACCTTCGGTAATATCTGCACTGCTTGCAGCAGGTTCTAAGAAGATGGCATTCGTAGCTGCCTTCAGAGTACTGCTAGTTGCAATAATCGCTATGAAGATTGAAATAGGAATATTGTTCGCAATACTGGCTGTGGTTACTATGACATTGGGTAATGTAGTTGCCGTAGGACAGAAGAGCATCAAAAGGATGCTTGCCTATTCTTCAGTAGCACAGGCAGGTTATATAGCCATGGTCTTTGTTGTGGTAACCCCAGAAGCATTAACAGGCGGTATACTGTATGTAATGTCTCATGCATTTATGAAAGCAGGGGCATTTATTACCGTTGGTGCTGTTTGCTATGTTTTGTTGAAACAGAATAGTAAGGCACAGGATGTTGATCATATTGATAATTTTGCAGGACTTGGAAAGAGGTCGCCATTTTTGGCATTTAGTATATTGGTATTCCTCTTTGCACTGGCCGGAATACCGCCTACTGCAGGATTTGTCAGTAAGTTCATACTGTTCTTAGCAGTGCTCAAGGCAGGATATCTTTATCTGGTGGTCATAGCCATATTGAACAGTGCACTATCACTGTATTATTATGCCAGGGTCGTTAAGTATATGTATGTACTTCCACCTGCATCAGACGAGAAGATGTCAGTACCCACTCCTTATGTAATAGCCATTGTACTGGCTATGGTCGGTGTACTGGCTATAGGTATTGTTCCTGACCCGTTTGTCAACTGGGCAACAAGTGCAGCCGAGGTATTATTTTATTAGGTGGTGAAAAGAAATGGCAGATTGTGATATATGCGGAGTAGGGCGACCTACTCTCTGTCCTCTTAAGGTACATGTACAAAAGTTCTATAGTGCATATCCCAAAGGGATGTGGATGAACCTGTGCGAGGAATGCACTGAAGCTACGCATGATTCCTTCCAGCTTCGTTCTGAGAAAAGCGGCGATAAATGCCAGCTTTGCGGAAAGAAGGGTGAGCAGTTGTATGCTTTGGAAATAAGGATCCCTGATTTCAGCGAACCTTATTATA
>Ga0255426_10230_pt1 | contig 11231 bp, 10 predicted proteins | sample ANMaggSeSYBR02J9_FD_182666 | JGI IMG/M metagenome (GOLD analysis project Ga0255426, IMG submission 182666) | Sediment cell enrichment communities from methane seep in Santa Monica Basin, California, United Staets - ANME aggregate JGI... | ecosystem: Environmental > Aquatic > Marine > Cold seeps >...
GGAGGTTACTTTTCCCTATACTTTGCCGAACTGGTTGGCAATAGGGGCAAGGTCTATGCTATCGATACAAACCAGGGTTTCCTTGAGTTCCTATCTGGTAATGCAAAGGAAAGGGGATTTGAGAATGTGATAACCATATTGGCAGATAATGGGGGCTTTCCGGTAGGTTGTGGTGAGTGTGATCTGGTCTTCATGCGGAATGTGTACCACCATATCCCTGATAGAGAGAATTATCTGCAGACGATGAAGGAGATGTTAAAACCAGGTGGAAAGGTTGTAATTATCGATTACAAAGACAGTGGTTCATTCAGTTTCCACAGTTTGTTTGGACACAATGTACCCGGACAGCAGATCATTTCCGAACTTGGTAATGCAGGTTACCGACTGGTGGAAGAATACGATTTCCTGCCTGAGCAGAACTTCCTGGTGTTTAAGGTACACGAATGAAGAGGTATTCTATGTCACATGAAAAAATAATCAATCAGAATTTCCCTACAGGGAAAGAATACAAACTTGCAATGGGTGTGGTATTACTTGGCTTGTTCATGTCGGTGCTTGATACTGTAATTGTCAGCATAGCACTGCCGAGTATCACAGAGCATTTCGGTAACGACATTTCCCAATCACAGTGGGTAATGACAGCATACCTGGTGACCATGACAGCGTTTGTGTTAATTTTCGGCAAACTCTCTTCCTTCACCGGCCTGAAACGGATGTTTCTGGGAGGACTGGCAATATTTACTGTCTGTTCGCTTGGATGCGGCATTGCCACATCCCTTGAAATGTTGGTAGCATTGCGAATATTGCAGGCTATCGGTGCATCAATGGCGACATCTATCAGTATGGCGCTGATATTCAGGCTGAATTCCCCACAAAGACAGGGGAAAGCCATGGGTATCATGGGTGCGACCATTGCCATCGCAAGTTTGGCAGGTCCCGGTCTTGGTGGATTCCTAATCGGTCTGTTTGACTGGCGAGCTATATTCCTGGTCAACATTCCGGTAGGGGTCATAGCTCTGCTGGTGGGAATACCCTATCTTAATCTTTCAGAGGATCAGCCCGGGAGCATAAAAATGGACTGGATCGGAGCGGCTGCTTTTATTATCGGAGTTACTTCCTTTATGGCTTTCCTGAACACTATTGCTACGGAAGGTATTAATTCTCCGGCAGCGTCTATTGCTCTTCCAATTACTCTGCTGGTTTCTGTGCTGTTTTTATGGAATGAGAAACGCCATCCACATCCGATCCTGGATCTATCGGTATTCAGGGAGAAGAAGTTTTACCTGCCTCTTGCCAATATGGTCATGTTCTTTACTGCCATCTTCATGCTGAATATTACTGTCCCTTTCTATCTGGAAGGGGTCATGGAGTTCACTCCCATGAAGGTAGGGATGGTAATGATGACAATCCACCTGGTGCTGGTTGTGGGTGCACCTGTAACCGGATGGCTTTATGACCTTGTCGGCTGGAAGTACTTTTCGGCTACTGGGCTTGCTGTGGCTTTCGTGTCCCTGCTGGTATGTGCCTGGTCTATGTTCAACATGAATTTTAAGCTTTTCGTAGTTTCCCTCGGACTATTTGCGATAGGGTATGCCCTTTTCCAGATCCCAAATAACACCGAGATCATGCGGGGTCTGCCTGCTGAAAGATCGGCTATTGCCTCAAGTGTTGCCAATACAGGCAGACACTTCGGGATGGCTCTGGGTGCTTCACTTGCGTCTATTATGCTATCGTGGCAGGCGGTGGTCCCAGCTTTATGGAACACAATTGGTAACACCGGTTCGTCGGCGCTTGCAACAGCTTCCGGAGTGACCATTGTACTGGCTGCTGTGCTATGTCTGATTGCGGTATTTCCCTCTTTTCCTACCATATCAGTCCAGTTCCATGATTATCGTTAAAACAATGGGGATGAGATTAAAAAAATAATATGCTTTGGAAAATATGTGTAATCACGGTGGTTGTTCTATTTGATATTTTCTTATTGACGCAAAAAATTAGAAAAGGCAGGTAAAATTTTATTTGATTGCTTCCTAAAAAGAGCTTTTTAACTTAAGTCACACAATGACATCTATAACATTTATATCCTCAAAATATTTTATAATTACTGGATCATTTTCAGTAATCGAACATAATAGCAATACCTTATTATTGTCATCACTAAACTCAATTAGATAATCTATTAATTCCAGGATTGCTCCATGTAAATGTTCATCTGTTGGCATTGCGATAGCATTAAAATTTTTAAAATAAACTACACATGGTTGAAGACGTTTGACTTTTTCAAAAAGTTCTCTAATAGATCTTTCAGTCTCTCCAAACCATTTTTTTCTAAACCTTGTAGTTCTAACAACAAGATATGGCGAATATAATTTTTCGCTAACGAGATAAGCTATAGTAGAAGAAATATCATTAGCAGTTCGTAAATCTTTGGATATTAAAATAAATCTAAATGTTGGGTTGTTTGAAAAATTATCTGCTATTTGCTCTATTTTTTCAACGGTTTCTTCATCTTTAATTTCATTTTCTTTGTTTTTCGGCTTTTCTATGTTGAATTCACGTATAGCCGATGGCCTTATATTATTTTTGACTATCAACATATCGTTTTGATTTATAGATTTCTTTCCCTCTAGAGCTGCATGTAATAAACTCTCATTTATTAGTAAAAGTAAATCAGCACCTGTAAAACCAATAGTCTGTTCAGCTATTACATCTAAATTGATAGTCGTATAGTCACCATTTGTATAATTATTTAAAAGGATTTTAAGAATCTCTTTTCTTTCATCAATATCAGGGGGGTCAAATTCAATTTCAAGATCAAACCTCCCAGGTCTTCTAAGTGCTAAGTCCAGAGCATCTGGTCTATTTGTTGAACCAATAACTACCACATGACCTTTTGGTATTTCTTTTTCTAACCCATCCATAAGGCTTAATAGTTGACCCACTAATCTTGGCTCAAGTTCACCTTTTGTTAAATCTCTATGAGGTGTAAGAGAATCTAATTCATCTATATAAATAATAGCTAAATTTTCATCTTCTGCTCTTAGATTGCCCATTTCGTTCACCAAATAAGTCTATCGTTTTGTAGTTATTTAAATAAAATCTGGAACAAATGTGAGAGCAGTAACATTGATATTACTTTGTCACATACATGTTACAAGGTTACAGAATGAAAAGTTACGAACTCTTTGCAGAACTGGCATCCGAGAACAGACTTGGTATTCTTCACGCCCTTAAGGAAAAACCGCTGAAGTTCACAGCACTTGCATCCAAGATCAAAGCCACTTCTCCCGAAGCATCCCGCCAGATACACAGGCTCACTTCTGCCGAACTCATATTCAAAGATGTGGAAGGGAACTATTCCCTGACCTCACTGGGCGAACTTGTGATGTCATCGGTACCTACCCTTGAAGCAATTGCACAAAACGCCGGTTTTTTCCACAACCATGATACTTCGGTGATCCCGCCTCACCTGCTTAAAAAACTGGAAGCCCTCTCAAAGGGAGAGATAATAGAAGGTGTGTTCATCCTTGTCAACAGGATGCAGATACTTTTTGAGGAGATAGTGGAATACGCCTGGTACCTTTCCGATAACTTTCCATTATTCTATCTTCCTCATGTTAAAAAGAAACTGGAAGCCAGCGTACAGTTCAGGGCTATATATCCCCGGGATTTCATGGATAAACTGCTACCTGAGCTTGATCCGAAGATCAGGCGTGGCGTGGAAATACGGATGTTGGATGAGGTTAACATGATCATAAACATAAACGACCGCTACGGTGTTATTGCACTTCCCAACCCCGACGGCAACATCGACAGGGATCTGACCCTATTGGGATACGATGAGGAGTTTAAGCAGTGGTGCAGGGATGTTTTTGAATATTACTGGGAAAAGGCTTCTCCTTTCTGAAATGAACCATTATGATGTTAATAGTAAGACTTTTGTTGATCAGTTGAGAAAATCATGAGATTAATTTAAAAGAGTCCGGAATATTGTTTACGCTGAACTTTATACGGGGGTATATCTATCAAATGATGTCGCAAATGAAGAAAAGCGATTGCAGCGGTTTTTAGCTGTTAATAACATCGAAGTGAAATACAGCTCAGTAAAAACTGCAAAAAGAGCTGGAGAACTCTATGCAAATAATTTGTTGAAGAATAAGCGGTCGTTAAAGCGTATACTGCCGGACTTTATCATCGGGGCACATTCAGAGCAACATAGCGATGCCCTTATTACTTGGAATTATTCTGATTATGATATAAACAAAGCTGTAATGACACCAGTGGAAGTTATGGAAGAACATGATAAATCCAAGAGTTAACCGACATCTGTAGACTCTAAAATTTTAAAATAACCGGAGTGATACAACATGTATCCATATCTAAAAACCGAAGATGAATTCAGAGAGAGATATTTAATTATCTCAAGTGCTTTGCACATATAGTCTTTTGCTTTTCAAAAGAAATTTATTGTGAATAGTGGCACACTGAAAGAATCAATTTTTATCTAAATTATTAATCAATTTATTTCTAAAAATTAATAGACTGATAAAGGAAATTATTATTCCTGAAACTATAAGCATTAAACCAATTCCCCTACCTTCCCCCATTCCAATAATAGAACCAACGGTTCCTGCTAATTTTCCATTTACTTCCAGGAGAGGATTGAAAACTTTATCTGCCAGAAAACCAGCTACAACAAAAGCCACAATAGAACCAAGGTAAGTAATTGTCGAAATAATCGACCAAACACGTCCTTGCTTTTTGTTATCAATATTTTTTCGAATCAAAACTTCAATTGATGTATTAACAAAAGGTAAAACAGCGAAGAACATGAAACCCGACATTGTGATAAAGATGATGCTTGTTGAAAGTCCGATATTCGCAAAAAAAAGACCAGCTAGGAATAACGAAATTGATAATACTTTCACGTATTTACTTTTACTGCCAAACAAACCGATAAATAAACTTCCGATCAACATACCTGATGCGCAGATAGATAGTGTAATCCCAGAGGTTTTTGGACTGGTTAATGAAAGAAGCATAGGAATAAAGAGTGATTGCAATAACCCTACAAAAAATAAAACAATCATTATAATACCAACTAACCAAACGACACCTTTATTCTTAGAAAATTCATAAATACCTTCTTTAAAATCGGCAATAAAGTTTTGTTTTGGCTGCTCTGTTTTGTTTGCTCCTAAAGTTTTTCTTATCCAAATAATGATAGCACTAGCAATCAAAAAGGTAGAGATATCAATCATAAAAATAAATTCAATATCAATTATCGTTAGTAAAATCCCTGCTAAAAAAGGTGATATTAAATATTGAGCTGAGCTGGCTAGTTGCATTAATCCACTGGCTTTAGCATATTGATCCTCTGGAAGGAAATCAGTTACTAAAGCTTTGAAAGCCGGCTCTTGAAACGCGGAAAAAGTTGAACTGGTTGCAATCCCTAAATAAATTTGCCATAGTTGTATATCGCCCTTCAACATCATAAATAATATGAATAACAAACCAAGTGTTGCTCCCAAGTCTCCAATCAGCATCATTAAACGCCGGTCATAACGGTCCGCTAAAATGCCACCAAATGGTTTTAGAAGAAATGGTGGCACGAAAACACAAAGAAGTATAAGCGTATAACTTGAAGCCGTATGAGTCTGTTGATAAACATATACTCCTAAGGCAAAGATAGTGAGACCACTACCGATCATTGAGATAAATTCTCCAAACCAAATTTGGTGGAATTTGGAAGACAAATTTTTTGATTTAGGATCAATATTCATTTTTAATATCTCTTTTTTAATAATAAACATTAATCGCCGGTAAAGTTTTTACCAATCCATTTCTAATAACCACTTTGATAGTTTTTCTTCTCTCTGCGTGCTATCTTTATCTTCCTCCTTAAATTTACCAAGATTGTACTCGCCCTCAATTTTGCCATCGATCATAAAGAGAATCCGTTCTGTTTTTGATGCTACTTTAACATCATGCGTTACTAACATAATAGTCGTTCCTGACTCGTTTATGACTTTGAACATGTCCATTATTTCATTTGCAGATTTTGAATTTAAAGCGCCTGTAGGTTCATCTCCGAATATGATCTTCGGATTATTAATAAGCGATCTACAAATTGCAACTCTTTGAAGCTGACCACCTGAAGCCTGTGTTATGTCATTGTTTGCAAGTTCGGAAATACCTGTTTTTTCCATTAATTCAATTGCAAAGTGATTGATTTCTTTACGGCTCCTGTCTTTTGCCATATATGCTGAAATAATAATATTATCAATTATATCCAGGTTTTTTAACAAATTTATCTGCTGAAAAACAAATCCCATTTCGTGTAGTCGTAATGTTGACATTTCTTTCTCTGATAAAGTTGATAATTCAATACCCTTAAACACGACACTACCGGCAGTCATTTTATCCATTCCGCTGACATTATAAAGTAATGTTGATTTACCGGAACCGGATGGTCCCATAACGGATATAAACTCACCTTCTTTTATCTGCAGATCTACATTGTTGAGTACATTGTGTTCTTTTTTATTTTGCACATATGTTTTACGTAATTCTTTAGTCTCTAATATATTATTCATAATTATACCTCCGTTATTCTGCATTCATATCAGACATATTGAGATTTTTCACGGATACAATACTAAGTAATGTTGTTATGGTTACTATTATCATCAATCCGATCGGGCATAGAATATACGCATGATAAGGATTGATAATAAACTCGATCTTTGGTGCCCCTAACATTGATATTATAGCACCGATCATACTCTGGCCTATAGTATTTGAGAAAATTGTTCCGAGAATAATACCTGTATTTAATACAACTAATGCTCTTGTTATATACTGCAATTGGATATCTTTCAATGAAAAGCCAAGACTTTTCATAATAACTATTTGAGATGAATCTTTTGCAATCAGCATTTTTAAGAACAGTGATGTGATCAGCATCGCCACGAGAATTGCAATTATCACTGCCAGTAGTGTAAGAAGTTTTAATTGACTGGTGGTATTTTCAAATGTCTGATCCACATAGCCATTTATATCAGTTACTTTTGCGGGATAAAATGCTTCAGCATATTCATCCATTTTTTCATCAATATTTGTTTTAAGATCTAAATTAACCATATACCACAACGCTGTTTCGTGATTCGGTGCTATATCCGCTTTTGCAGTTTTACCACCATTAGTAATGTCCTGGTAGATTCCACTTACCTGCATCATCCTTATCTGATCATCTACTACCAGTGGTATATTTTCACCAACGCTTTTTTCAAGTTCCTGGGCTATCAGGTAGGAAAGAGCTATCTCGTTATCCCCTACTGGTGCAGTGCCTTCCAGGTATTCCAATGGGAAAACAGTAGGATCTCCTGTTCCGATAAAAAGACTTTCTTCATATCCATCTTTATTTATTATATTGAACTTACATATTATCAATGTTGAAAATTTCTCTACATCCGGGTCTTTTTCTATATAAGTGACCATATTCTCAAATCGTTCGACGATATTTTCTGTATACCGTAGATCAATAAGGATCTCACTGTCCCCCATACCCATATAGGTAACAAACTCATCAGACTCAATTGTGTTAAGAAAATTTATTGGAACAATAATAATAAATGTACAGATGAAAAACACAAAGAACAGTAATATGTACAATTTGAATCGCAGAAGAACATCCCTTAGCCCTATAAAGATATTAACATTAAAGAACCTGTTCTTATACAGGGGAAGAAAACTATTTCTTGTATATGATTCGCCTGTGTTCCCCAATCTGAGAGCTTCTACTGCTGTAATTCTGTTAAATCTTCTCAGTGTTAACATGCAGAAAAACAGGACAATAAAGAAAATGAGACCTGTTGCCAAAAATGGAATTATTAACTGTACAATACTTTTTGGTGCAGAACCTATATAAAGCATAATATTCGCAGAGAATATCTTATTCAAAAACAATGAAAGTATATAGCCAGATACACAAGCACCTGTTGCCATAACAAAATACTTTAAAATATATAATCTTTTTATATCAGGCGGTAAAATCCCTATAGCTTTCATTACCCCAATTTCCTTATAATCCTCTTCAATGGTTGCCAGAATGGTAAACCTCAGACAGAGGAGTGCTACAATATTGAGTAATAAACTGATAAACATAATCACAGCAGCAATAAGACCGTCAGTCAAAGCATTAAGAATTTTAAGTAATTCATGGTCAATGCTCGGACCTTTTTGAGGCAGCTCAGATAATCTATAGGAGTTGGTGAACTCACTTATTTTGCCTGGATCATGTAATTGAAATCCGATCAGATATTCTATTTCCCCAAAATTCTCTTTAAGATCTTCAAAATCCGTATCACTTACAACAAAACGTTTTGAGCTTATTATGGATGGATTCATCTGTACATCCCGAATAAAACTAACCACTGTAAATTCCATTTGAGTTTTATCATTTTTGATTCTAAGTGTATCACCAATTTTCAGGTTTTCTTTTTGCATGAAGTAGATAGGAACAGCTATTTCACCATTTGAAACATGAATTACCTGACTATGTAGATCAAGTAAGAAATCAAAGTGATCATTCTGTTTTACAAATCCCATTTCCATTACACCGGCTTCTTCCGGAGTCGGATTATCCTTAAAATAAACATTAGATTCGTGAATATTTATCGATTCAGCCGTTTGCTGAATTTTTACAAGTTCATTATCCCGGGTCCATTCGTCAATACTGGTCTGATTAAATTCTCCTGAATGACATTGGACAAAATGTGGTGCATTTGATTTTTCAAATAAGTGATCTACTGAATTACTTAAATCAATAAACATATTTGAACCACAGGAAATAAGTGTTGCAGATAGCATGATAAAGATAAAAACTGCAATAGTTATGATCTTTTTTCTTAGAAAATCTTTCTTTAACATCTTTAATAGCATTACATCAACTCCATTACTTTCATTTGCTGTATATTGATTCTCCTTTATAATATTTTGATAGTGTATCAAGTATAATTTGATATATCGAAAATGCTCACTCTGATCACATTTTCTAACCTTCGGCTCTTTCAGAGCTTCAGTCAAGAAAATCCGAGCATTAGCGAGGATTTTGTTATCAGGCTGGTTTACTGTGACAAGCCTTAATTATCAGATATAACTCTATAGTATTTAAGCATTGCTATTTATCGTCAAGCTTTTGTATTAATAGTAAAAAACTTAAATTGATTTTGGAGTTGGGGCATTCATGGGTGGTGGATATAGTCATTATAGAATTCATAATAAATTTATTTGTAGGACACTACCAAATTCTGATTCATTATTTTTTCATAGTATATCAAGTATAACTTGAAGTATCGAAAATGTTCACTCTGTTCACATTTTCTAATCTTTGGCTCTGGTGCTAACGGTATTACTTCCTTGATATCAGGGTGAACAATTACTGCACCCAACATTTGATGCTGATAGGTGATTTCCTCCGTTTTTGAGTTCGTTTTCTATATTGTAGATTGTTTGTAAGTTCATATCGTCAGATTGTCTTTTATCAAAAGTGAGAAGGGATCTTAAAAAGCTCTCCCTGGATGTTGCACAGAGCATAATTCTATCAATTCATGATATTAAAAATGACCCCTATTCAATATGGTTAGCCAATTGGTATAAAGGAAAGGGTTAAGTAATTATTAATCCTTAAATCTAATAGTGATTTAGATGTCGATATTAACTGCGGTTCTTCATAAAGAAGATGATATATATGTGGCTGAATGCCCCGAAGTAGGTACTGTTAGCCAGGGTGAGAGCATCGAGGAAGCTATAACAAACCTAAAAGAGGCCACGCAACTCTATTTAGAGGAATTTCCACTGAAAGAGGAGAGACGTTCACTTATCACTAACTTTGAAGTGCACATGGAGGCAGTTGGTGCCAAGGCTTAGAAAGGTCTCTGGAAAAAATGTGGTAAAAGTCCTCTGTAATAGATTCGATTTTGAAATCAGCGGACGATCAGGGAGTCATGTGCGCCTATCGAAGATGACACCTAAAGGAAAGGTTGGGACAGTTGTACCTCTGCATAAAGATCTAAAGATTGGAACTTTGAAAGGAGTATTAAAATTGGCCAATATTGATGTGGATGAATTTACAAAGTATCTATAAACATATAAATCTATTCCACATCTCTCCCTGCTTGGCCTTCTATTTTACTACATATTCACCAACAACATTGTTGTTCGAGCTCCTATTCTTGAAACTGGATGGGGACTCATCATTTCGGTGCTTTTTAATAGTTTTCTATACGCGGGCTTGATTTTATATTTTAGAAGATATGAGGATTGAATTTTAAGAGAAAGATGATTTTGAGCTTACAGTTGAAAAGGTAATAGGTGTTATTGTATTGCTTCCAGGTGTATTCTTCATTGGATTGGATTTATATTTGAATAATAAAGGCGATGTGTAATGAAAACAAGAATTAAGGAATTACGGGCACGATACGACCTGACACAAGAAGATCTTGCTAGATTGGTCGGTGTGCGATGAGAGACAATCCTGTTCCTGGAGAAGGGGAGATACAACCCGTCTCTCAAATTAGCATATGATATTGCAAAGGATACATTTTTCTCAATAATCAACTGGTGATAGTTCTGTCGTTTATCGTGATGGACTATATATATCAATATATATTTAACATATAACAACCTATAGATAACTATATGAAGTCCTCAACAACAATCTGTTTAGATCCAGAAGTTAAGGATATGTTGACATCTCTAAAACTTTATCCCCGTGAATCATATAGCTCTGTTGTGAAGAGATTGGCAAATATGGCGATTGATGAAGAACCACTCAGTAACGAAGCAATAAATGGTATAGAAGAAGCATTGGAAGATATCAAACAGGGGCGATTGCACTCCGAAGAAGAAATTCTAAAAGAGTTTGACCTGTCATGAGCTATAAGGTCAAGTACTCATCAAAAGGGAGAAGGGATCTTAAAAAGCGCCCCCTGGATGTTGCACAGAACATAATTTTATCAATTCATGATATTAAAAATGACCCCTATTCTTATGTAAAAAAGATAAAAGTGACAAAAAATCACCCTCTCTACACTCACCGCGTTGGTGAATATCGGGTAATATTGGACATTATTGATGATAATCTATTGATCATAGTGATTGAAACCGGTCACCGTAGTAAAATCTACCGGAAATATTAATTCGATAAAGAAGGTTTAAAGGACATTAAA
>Ga0255426_10231_pt1 | contig 11190 bp, 4 predicted proteins | sample ANMaggSeSYBR02J9_FD_182666 | JGI IMG/M metagenome (GOLD analysis project Ga0255426, IMG submission 182666) | Sediment cell enrichment communities from methane seep in Santa Monica Basin, California, United Staets - ANME aggregate JGI... | ecosystem: Environmental > Aquatic > Marine > Cold seeps >...
TCAGAACAGCTTCAAAATGGGTGACAGGCACGAGATCGTCTGGGGGGTTGGCTACCGTTTTACCCAGGATAAGATCCGTAACAGCTTTACTACCTCCTTTGACCCGGACAGCCGTGGCGATAATCTCTTCAGCGCCTTTGTGCAGGATGAAATCACTCTTATCGAAGACCGGCTTAGAATGGTGTGCGGATCCAAGTTCGAGCACAACGATTACACCGGGTTCGAGTACCAGCCCAGCGTACGGTTTCTCTGGACGCCAAAGGAGGATCACAGGGTATGGACAGCCATATCGCGCGGGCGGTCAGGACACCCTCTCGCGCCAATGAAGACATGCGCCTCAATTACGTGATATATTCCGTGCCCTTTCCACCGCCTCCCACAACATACGTTATGTCATTCTCCGGCGATCGGGATTTTGAATCAGAAGAGCTCGTTGCATATGAGTTCGGATACCGTTTCCTGCCCACAGACCATTTTTCCATAGACATTGCTGTTTTCTACAATGTATACGACAATCTCCAAACAAATGAAAGTAAAGATCGCTTTTCTGAGAACGGTTACCTGGTGATTCCCTCTCAAGTGGAGAACAGGATGGATGGCGAGACTTACGGCGTGGAGGTGACAACGAACTGTGACATAACGGATCGTTGGAATCTTACCGCCAGTTACAGCTATCTTCAAATCCAGTTACACCTTGACGCATCGAGCAGGAGCACCACAGAGGATAGGTACGAAGACAGCAGTCCACACAATCAGCTTTGCCTCAAGTCAGAACTGAACCTGCCATACAATCTGGAATTTGACCAATTACTGTATTACGTCGACAATCTTTCATTTCAGAATACCAAGAACTATTTTCGGTTCGACGTACGGTTGGGTTGGCATCCAGTAGAGGACATCCATGTGAGTATCTGTGGACAGAACTTGTTAGATAATCAGCACCAGGAGTTCGGGCAGAGCAGTGGCGCAAATTTTACAGAAGTAGAGCGTAGCGTTTACGGAAAAATCACATGGAACTTTTAATGAACCGTTACCTCAGGCTGCTCGCCATAACAATAGTATTTGTTGTGGCTAGCCTTGCACCGAACGTGCAGGCAAAAGATCACATGTCCCGCGAGCATCTGATCAAGGCGGCATTCCTATATCGCATTGCCAAATTCGTTGAATGGCCTGCTGAATCATTCGCAGAGACCCACGCTCCTCTAACTATAGGTATTCTCGGCGAGGAACCGTTGGACGTGGCTCTGAATGCGATCAAAGACAAAAGCGTGAAAGGAAGGGAAGTGGTGATCAAGCGATTCGCACAAATTGAGGATTTTCAAAGGTGCCATATTCTCTTCATCAGTGCGTCAAAAAGAAAATATCTGCCACAGATCTTTGATGCCCTGAAGGGTTTGCATGTGTTAACGGTTGGCGAAATGAAAAACTTTGTCGAAGGTGGGGGAATTATGAATTTCGTCACCGTAAATAAAAAGATCGGGATGGAAATAAATATTGACACAGCCAAAAAGGCCGGACTGAAAATAAGCTCCATGCTCCTCGGCGTGAGCAAGATCATCAGGGACAATTCTATAAAAGGAGAGGACTAATGCGCAGCTTTCGTGACATCTCAATCAGGCGCAAGCTTACCGCAATGATGATGCTGACAAGCCTTATTGTGTTGCTGCTCGCTGTGGTATCGTTTGGCACAAACGATTTGGTGACGTTCCGGCGGGCAATGATAAAAAACCTGTCGATGTTGGCAGAAGTCATCGGATCCAACAGCATAGGAGCGCTCTCTTTCGATGATAGGAAATTTGCCAAAAATGTTCTCGCGGCATTAGATGCCAATCCCCACGTCGTCTTCGCTTGCATTTACAACAAGGAAGGTGATTTGTTTGCCAAATACATCACAGGTAAAGTGAACAAAGACCTCTCGTCGCCTCAACGCGAAGAATACCACGAGGTAGAACCAGCCAAAGTGACAGGTCATGGCCACTATTTCCGGAAGGACTACCTCGAAGTGTTCAATCGTATCGTTCTTGATGGCGAAACCATTGGCACGATTTTCATACGGTCTGATTTGCAAGCGTTCTATTCGCGTTTGATGTTGTACCTCAGCGTTGGAGGCATCGTCATGCTGGTATCCGTATTTGTGGCCTACCTGCTCTCGACAGGATTCCAGCGTTCAATCTCTACACCCATATTGCACCTTGCTCAGAGGATGAAACTCGTTACAGAGGAGAAAAATTACGCGATCAGGGCGGAAAAAAAGACTCGTGACGAAGTGGGGAGCCTTATTGACGGGTTCAATCAGATGTTGGCAACAATCCAGGTGCGCGACCAGGAACTCGAAAAATACCGTGAGCACCTTGAGGAGCAGGTGGCCATGCGTACCGCCGAACTTTCAAAGGCCAACCTGGAACTGGAGCAGGCATTTGCCGAATTGCAGAAGGCCAAGTCTGATACCGAAGATCTGAATCTGAAACTGATGGACAACAACAAAAAGCTTGAAGAAGCCATCGGCAAAGCCAAAGAGGCGGCCATGCAAGCGGAGATAGCAAACAAGGCCAAGAGCGAATTCTTGGCCAACATGAGCCACGAGATTCGTACGCCCATGAACGGGGTGATCGGTTATACGGACATACTGCTGGATACTGATCTGAATACTGAGCAAATCGATTATGCCGAGACTATTAAACAAAGCGGCGAAGGGCTCCTTATACTGCTCAACGATATACTCGATTTTTCCAAGATCGAAGCAGGTCAATTAGAGTTTGAAAACATTGAATTCGACCCGGAACTCACAGCCTATGAGGTTTGTGAAGTGATTCGCCCCAAGTTGGCAAAGACCCCCATCGAGATGCTCTACCGTATTGGCGATAAAGTCCCCGCTTATGTAAGGGGAGATCCGGCGCGGTTTCGGCAGGTGTTGTTGAACCTCATGGGAAATGCTACCAAGTTTACTGAATTCGGTGAGATAGAGCTGTCCCTTGATATTGGGCAGGAGCAGGACAATCGGATAGAGATTTGCGCCGGTGTGCGGGATACGGGGATCGGTATTCCAAAAGATAAATTGGGCGCTATATTTGAAGCCTTTCAACAGGTCGATGCTTCCACGACCAGAAAGTATGGCGGCACCGGTCTGGGACTTTCTATATGCAAGAGAATTGCAGAAAGCATGGGTGGTGATGTGTGGGCAGAAAGCCCGGCTCCACCAACCAATCAACAATCCCTTGGTCTTGGAAGCATCTTTCATTTTACTGCATGGCTTGAAAGAGCTGAAGAAAAACATGCCGGAAGACTTACCTCTGTTTCGCTATCCGGCAAGAAGGTCTTGATTGTTGATGATAACCAGACCAACCTGGACATATTAACGCTCATTTTGGAGCAGCCAGGGATGCAGGTCGTTGCCCTGAGAGATAGCACTGAAGTTATGCCAGCCTTAGAGATGACCATGGGAACAGAGAATCCATTTGATCTTTGCATCATTGACATCCAAATGCCAGGCATAAACGGATATAAAGTAGCACAGGCAATTCGAAGCCATGAAAAAGAGCGTTTGTCGCAACCGGCAACTCGTATCACCCTGATTGCTCTATCTTCTTTGATGAAGGGTGATGCCAAAAGATGTAACAAGGCAGGATTTGATGCTTTTCTAAGCAAGCCGGTTCACAGAGAAAAGCTATACCGGATTCTGGAGAGATTATTGGGAGAGAAACCAGGTTATGAGGAAAAGGATGAAGCAACTGAAAAAAAGATCATGACCCAGTACTCGGTTCGGGAGGAGATGAAGCATTCTGTGCGTATTCTTCTCGCAGAGGATAACGTGATCAACCAGAAGCTGGCACAGATAATCCTCACAAAGGCCGGGTACCATGTGGAGGTAGCCAATAATGGCAAGGAGGCAGTTGAAAAGTACACGCAATCTCCCGAGGATTTTGACCTGATCTTCATGGACATCCAGATGCCTGAGATGAACGGGATGGAAGCAACAAAAGCAATCCGGAGATATGAAGAACAGCTCGCAACCCGTAACTCGCAACCCGCAACCCGCCATATTCCCATTATTGCCTTGACCGCCAATGCAATGAAAGGTGACAGGGAAACATATCTTGAAGCCGGCATGGATGATTACATCACAAAGCCTATCAAAAGGGAACTTGTGTTTGAGAGTATTGAGAAGTGGGTTTTTCGTAAAGAGGGTTTATGAATTTTACTAAATTGGCAGAAGCTTTCGCTTTTCGTCCCGCCCAAGCGGGACTGCATCAAGATCTCGGCACATTTCTTCGCAAAAAAAATCGCTCAACTTAGGTTTAAGCATTTGCAGCGTCTTTAGTCTTAAATGCCTTAAACAAAGACTCGTCCATTGCAGCTTCATAGCCTGTTAACTGAGCAACAACCACATTATTCAGATCGAGAAATGTAAAGTCTCCTTTTAATTTGCGTTTGGTAACTTCCCTTACTTCGAGTAATACCGTAACTCCCTCTGAGGGGAATTTGTTTCGATACTGTCTGTAAGAGGCGCTGTAGGTTGGAAGTGAAACAACCCCCATCTCTTCAAAACACCATATAATTGCCATCTGAAATGCGGAATCCAGAACAAGAGGATCTCCTATCCATTTATTCCTTAAAGGTTCTTTCATCCATTTAACAGGTGAAGGCGCTGAAGAAATACGCGCCAATATGCCTTTTGAAGAACAAGTGATTATCTCTTTTATGCCCCTGAGCGCAACACCATGAAAGAGTATTTTGTCGTAAACCTCATCCATACTTCTGAAATAAGCTTTAGAACCCATATAAGCGGATGTATCAAGAATGGGCGGCTGTGAAAATTTATCTGTTAAAATAGCTTTTGCCCTTGTATGAATTACCTCAATACCGTTTTTTATTCCATCTCTGATTTCAACATCGACTTCAAAAATAGAACCTTTTTTTCTTGGCTTACCTGTCATGAGGCGAATCATTTTTTTATTATGTTCAAGCTTGATTCCTTTTAAGATTCTGATGTCGTCAAGGCCATATAGAAAAAGCCCGGGATTATTATGAAGAGCGCCATGCCCGAGCCATTCAGCCATAAGCGCAAAAGGTACAACCGGACTGCCGTCTAAGACATGAGATTCAAGAACAGGGTATTGCTTAACATCTATTTCACGCTTAAAGGTAAGGGATAATTTTTCTTCATCAGGAATTATATTTGCACCTATAACTATCTCCGCGGGATGGTTTTTGTCGCCCATCATTTCATAAAGCATACACATTGAGCCGGCATCCTTTGGGATCAGTTCAATTTTATTCTTTTTAAATTCCCGTTTCAGTGACGGGGATACCATGCCGCCATCCCATGGCCCCCAGTTTATTGAGACAACTCTGCAATCCGGGCGTAATAATGATTCTTTCCTGGCTATTTTGTTTAAAACCTCATTGGCCATTGCGTAATCGACCTGTCCTCTGTTTCCAATTCGTGCAGCAATAGATGAAAAAAGCACAAGATATCTCAAATTATCATTTTTTGTTGATTCAAGCAGGGTAAAAAGACCTTTTACCTTGGTATCAAAAACCCGCTCAAATTGATCAATTGTTTTATCTTTTATCAAACGATCGTCCAGCACGCCCGCTCCGTGAATAATGCCTTTTATAGGGCCGTGAGCAGATCTAATATCATCTAAAACCCGGTTAAGCTGCTCAGGCTTGCGAATATCTGCTGAAAAGTAGAATGCAGATGTCCCATTTTGTCCGAGTTTTTCCAGGTTTCTTGAAATTTCACGATTTGCCATGTGTTTCTTGTAAGCTTTTTCCAACATGATTGGTGAGGCATTTTGAGAGCTGAGTTCATTTTCTAAAATAGCTTTTTTTATAATTGCCTCTTCATCTAAGGTTTCAAGCCACTTTGGTTCGGAAGAGGGTTTGGGTGATCTTCCCAGAAGAATCAGCGTTGCATCAGTATGTTTTGCAAGAGCTTGAACAGTAGAAGCAGTTATTCCTCTTGCTCCACCTGTAACAACAACAACGTCTCCACGGTTGAGGTCAAGCTGGATTTTTTGTGCTGGTTGATAAGGTGATGACTCGAGCTTTAATATAAATCGTGATCCAAAAGGTAAGTTTTTATCAAGGCCGATTTCAACTGGTACTGAAGTGTCCGGGTTCACAAGTTCAGCAACAACAGCCTTTGCAATATCTTTATCATCTTTCCAGTCCGGAGCAATATCTATTGCGCGGCAGCAGACACTCTCCCATTCTATGGAAGCAGTTTTGGCAAGTGCGGCAAGCCCTCCTGTAACAGCGTTGGCAATACCTTTCCCTTTAAAACCAAAAGCACCGTCCAGGCGGGTTATTGTCGCAAATATTGCTCCTTTTTTTGCCGCAGAATCAATCAGGTCGGAAGCCAGATGATTTGTGAGGATAAAAGCATCTTTTAATATTTTGTCATTTTTTTGTTCTTCAGCAGAAAAATCGTTTGCCGCGTTTGTCGGCAGTATTATAAGCCCGGCTGCTTTAGGCTGAGCTTTCTTGTTCATTAACGCTTCTTTGGAAATGTGCACGGCATCAATATTTTGTGATTTTAATTCTTCAGTAATAGCTTTGGATAGACTGCTGTTATCATCAGTAACAAAGACTTTTCTGCCTTGCGGAATATCTAACCTGTCTCCTTGTTTATAAAGTTTTTCAACAATTGATACAACTCTTCTGCTGATGTCGGAAATATTTATTTCCGGCAATTCATTCTCAGCAGCAATTTTTAAAGAGGCAATCGTATTTATCGGCGTATTTATTGTACTGGTTTGAGGCTCGTTATTTAAGGAAGTACCAGCGAGGTATTCAGCGATCTGGCGGAGAGTTTTCAGGCTTCCCATTATTTCAGGAGAAACAGATTGTATATGGTTAAGTTTTTCTTCAAGAGAGGAAAAGATTTCTACTCTTTTAATTGAGTCAATGCCCAGGTCGGATTCTATATCCATATCAAGTCCGAGCATTTCTTCAGGATATCCGGTAAGATGACTTACTGTTTCCAGCAGGTTGTTTTCGATTTCATGAATATTATCCTGCGAAGGGCTATTTTTATTTTCCGGGTTTTTATTTTCTGGGCTTTTATCTTCTGGGCTTTTATCTTCTGATTCAATTTCGCCCCTAACACCCATTGAAGCTTCAGCAAGACGCTGGGTATTTGCCATCATATTTTGCAAAGTACGGCTTGATTCGGTTTGGGCTTCCAAAAACTTTTTATGTATTTCAGCAGTTTGCAACTGGAGAGTCTGCATTGATTCCAGGCCTTGCTTAACTACCTGTAAAGCATTTATAATTAAGTCAGGTTTTTTATTATTATAAAATAGCGAAGCGACATCATTATTCGACGTTCGATGTTGGACGTTCGATGTTGGACGTTCATCTTTTAATTTGTTATTATCCATAGTATATTTTTTTCCGGTATCAGTAATACCCTTATCGTGTTCGACAGATATCAGGCTTGAGGGTGAAGTATTGTCAGGTTTATTTTTTACCTGTTTAATCTGTTTAACTGGGGTTTCAGTGGGTCTTTTTTTGTTTTCTGTTTTCCGGCTTCTATAGTTTGCACCTGAAATAGGAATGCTCATGAGTTGCTTTCTTGATTCTGAAACAGGCCTTTCCCATTTATTCAGTTCAACCCGCTGACCTATAGAGGCAATACGGCAAAGAGTTCTTGCAAGATCAGCCAATCCGAATTGTTTCCCTGAAGAACAATCTAAAGGAATGGCTTGAAATTTACGGTCGTTTAGTATTGATTTTACAAGTCCTGTAAGAACTGATTTGGGCCCTATTTCTATAAATGTGCGAATTCCCATTTCAAACAGATTCTCAACATTGCTGACAAAATCAACAGGAGATATCAGGTGATCGCCAAGCAGTTTTTTTACATGTTCGGAATCATAAGGATATGCTTTGCCGGTTGTATTAGATAAAACCGGTATTTCCGAAGGAGAAATTTTGATCTTTTTTAATGCTTTTTTGAAAGGTTTCCGGGCATTTTTAACGAGACTGCTGTGAAAAGCAGCGGCCACCGGGAGCTTTATTGCTTTTAATCCTTCCTTTTTACATATTTTTACAGCGCGGTTTATTGCTTCAATTGAGCCGGATAGAACGCCCTGGTTATGGCTGTTCTTGTTTGCAAGAATGACATCTGAACCTACTTCAATAACTAAGTGTGCAAGTTTTTCAAGGCTTGCCTTTACAGCCAGCATGGCGCCGTTTTCCTGATCTTTATTTTGGCCTGCTGCTGCCATTGAATTGCCCCTTGAAATTGAAAGAAGAAAAAATGTGTCTATATCTATCCAGCCTGCTGAACAAAGGGCTGTCAATTCACCGAAGCTATGTCCACATGTTGCGTCAGGTTTTATGCCGAATTCCTTAAGGATATTGTGCATTGCCAGGCTAACGGCGCCAATTGCCGGTTGAGCAATGTCGGTTCTTCTTAAAGCTTCTTCCTGCTCTTTCTTTTCTGTTTTTGTTTGAGCCGGCCTGGGATAGATAAAATCGCTTAGCAGTTCAGAATTATTATATTTTTCATTGGCTTTTTCAAGGATGTTAAATGCCTCCGGGAATGTACAGACTAAATCGCGGCCCATTCTTACATACTGGCTACCCTGGCCTGGAAAGATAAATGCGATTTTACCGGGTTTTTCAGGGCCCCCATAAAATATATTCTTCAAATTCCTGTTGTTTTCTCTATCATTATTTTGCCAGTTTGATTCAATTGAATTTGATGCTTCGCTGAGAAGTCCTGAAAAATCATCATACGGATTTCCTAAGGAATTAGATGGTCTTTCAAGAACTAAAAGAAATCTGAATTGATCATCCGGTGAAAAATTTTTTCTGGTTTTTGCTGCTTTAATTGCGAGTTCTTTATATGAGATTCCTTTATTAATGGAGTTTTTTAAGGTGCGAAATTTGTTTTCAACTTCTTCTTTGCTGGAAGCCGATAAAGCAATAATTTCAACTGAACCATCCCAGAAAATTTCATTTTTATTCCGATGGTGTTCTTCCAGTACAATATGAAAATTACTTCCACCAAATCCAAATGCGCTGACCCCGGACCTGCGCGGGTGTTCCTTTTTAGAAAACCATGGCCTTGACTCAGTATTTATGTAAAAGGGTGTATCACTAATACCCAATTTTGGATCAGGCTCGTCAGCTTTTAATGTGGGAGGTAATACTTTGTTATAAAGAGCAAGTGCGGCTTTGATCAGCCCGGCGCTTCCTGCAGCGGCTTTTGTATGCCCAATCATGGATTTTACCGAGCCTAATGCGCATTTATTTGCTTTTTTATCAGACTCATCAAAAAGGCGTTTAAGTGCACTGAACTCAACATTATCTCCGACACGAGTGCCTGTACCATGTGCTTCTACAAGCTCAACAGAATCCGGATCAGTATCAGCATTCTCATAAGCAATGCGAAGGGCTTCCAACTGTCCTTCCGATTTGGGAGAATATATGCTTTGTGATTTTCCATCGCTTGAAGAGCCTATGCCCTTGATGACTGCATAAATTCTATCGCCGTCTCTTTCAGCATCTTCAAGCCTTTTAAGAACCAGTAATCCTATTCCTTCCCCCAAAACAGTTCCGTCCGCATCTTTAGAAAAAGGTCTTGAATCTCCGGTTGGTGAAAGAATGAATGTCCTGGCAAAGCACATGTGCATGAAAATATCGTTTAAAGTATCCAGACCACCGGTGACTACCATGTCTGACCGTCCTGATGAAAGTTCGAGGAGGGCGAGGTAAATAGCTCCCATCGAGCTGGCGCAGGCTGCATCGACAACACAGTTTGTGCCTCCTATGTCAAGACGGTTGCATATTCTTCCTGCAATAACATTCCCCAACAGACCCGGAAAAGAATTCTCCTGCCATGATACATATGAGTCAGATATTTTTTTAATAACTTCTTCTGCTTTATCAGGTTCAATACCTGAATTGTGAAGAGCTTTTCGCCAGATTGGATGCCCCAGCCTTGCAGCCAGCGGAATGGTAAGTTCCTGAGTCCCTGTTGCGCCGAGTATTACGCTTGTCCTGCTATGGCTGAAGTTGGCTTTTCGTCCATAGCCTGCATTTTCAAGCGCCATCCTGGCTGCAAGCAGGCCCAGGATCTGGGAGGTATCAGTTGCTTCAAGAGAAGAAGGAGGCATACCGAATTCAGTAGGATCAAAAGGAACAGCCGAAAGGAATCCCCCTCTTTTACAGTAGATATGGTCTGATTTTTTGGGATCCTTATCAAAGTAATCGTCAGGAGACCAGTGGGTTTCCGGGATATCAGTAATGCCGTCCTCACCCTTAAAAATCAGACGCCAGTATTCATGCAGCCCTGATGCTTTTGGGAAAAAACATCCCATACCAATAATAGCAGTGTGAATATTCTTGATTGATTTTTTCTTATTAGTAGTCAATTGTTATACCTTTATAAGCGGTTCACGGTTCGCAGTTAACGGTTTTTAAAAATAGCCTTTTTTAATGATTCCAGCATGTTTGATAGTAATAGTTCACAACTGATTGCTTTTATGTTTTGATCAACCATTAACTGTAAACTGTGAACCGTAAACCGTAAACCGTTATTTAAGCAGTTCCAAAATTTCTGAAAGCCTCATTGGAGATATTCGGCCAATGTTATTTGGCAATGTAATTTTCTGACTGCAAAGCCAGTTTGCGCGCGTTGCAACAGCAGCTCCAAAAAGGAGGTTCATTGCAACAGTTACTGTTTCCCTGTTTTCATACTTTTCAAGAAAAGAACCCTTTACCCATTCATTAAAAGCACCTATGGCCGGACCACACCATATTTGATAATCGATTTTTCTTGAAAGATCACCTGTTGTCGCCCAGTTTGAACTGCGGCCAAGATATGAACGAAAAATTAGAGCCATCTTGTGTTTTGGATCTTTTTCAGCCCGGATTATCTGGTCTGGATCATTTTTAACAAAAAACTTTTTTGTATTTTCCCATTCATCCTTTAAACTGCATTGGAAAAAATCTTTTTCCAGCATTTTTCTTTGAATCTCAGGTATGTTTTCAAGTCTGTCATATCTACAGTAAAGATCGTACAATTTTGCAGCGCGAAACGGAAACATTGTACCGCGTTTTAATACCTGAACTTTTACACCCATTTCAAACATATCTGCTGCAGGAGCCATAGTTACGTCCGCCTGTCTGGCCTCTGCAAGCATTTGACGAACAGGTTCCGATGTGCCAGCT
>Ga0255426_10234_pt1 | contig 10949 bp, 11 predicted proteins | sample ANMaggSeSYBR02J9_FD_182666 | JGI IMG/M metagenome (GOLD analysis project Ga0255426, IMG submission 182666) | Sediment cell enrichment communities from methane seep in Santa Monica Basin, California, United Staets - ANME aggregate JGI... | ecosystem: Environmental > Aquatic > Marine > Cold seeps >...
ATTCATCCTGATAATCATCCAGGCCATCAGACCCGACTTCAACCTCTTCTGCCGCCTCAGAAACCAGGGACCCAAAATCATCAACAGAAGTGACGGGTTCATCCTCTTCAAAATCATCATCAAAATGAAGAAAACTTTTATATTCTTCATCACTGATTTTATAAAAATCATGAAAGGCTTGAATCACATCGTTTTCAGTGGACACACAAACCCGAATCGTTTTGCCTATTTTTTTCTGAAGGTCTTCAACAACAGCGGTATCGGTCGGCTCAACCATGGTAATGGACAGCTCTTCACCTTTGAAGTCAAGGGGAAACACCAGGGAGGATTTAGCTAACTCATAGGGCAAAAGCTTCAATAGTTTAGGATTGGGCTTAATGTCGGAAAGCCTGATGACATCATAATTATAAAGTCGACCCAGAACACTGACAATGGTATCAGGGTCGATAAACCCCTTATTTAAAAGAATACTGCTAAGCCGTTCATTGGTTTTTTTTTGAATGTGCAATGCCTCATCCAGCTGCATACTGGTAATCTGGCCTTCCTTTGAAAGAATCTCTCCGATTTTAGTCTTTCCCGCACCGGATTGATCTTTTATAGTTGCTTTCAGGCTGGATGATTTGCGCATACTTGCTTAATCCTTAACTTATTTATAATTCCTATGAATTCTAATACCACCGGCTAAAATTAAAAGCCCGCCTAAAATATAAAAGCTAGCTCTGACAAGAAAAAGTTTCTGGCTGAAAAATTCAATGGTTTCTACTTGCAGCATCACTTGAGGGATACGGTAGAAAACCGCGAATCCAACACCAACCAGAATAATGCCATAATAAAACCCAAAATTCTTTTTGTCCATTTAAATTATTACCTTTCAAATTCTTCTAACTGATTATCAAATATTATTTCAATTTTTTCAAATAAATCCATCTGAATTTCAAGTTCCTCAAATAGTATTTCATTTAAATTTTCAAATTTTGCAAGTTCTTTGGCTAAACTCTGAATTTTTCTGCCATCCTGATTGCTTGATGCTTCCAGTAATTTCTCATTGGTTTTACTTATCAATTCTTCATTATTTTCAATATCATTTTCCAGGGTCTCAATTTTTTGCTTTATTGGTTTAATCTTTCTTGATTTCTGTGTGATGATTTCTGATTTTTTTTGACGGATTGCCTTTTTCGACAAGACTGAATTTTTTGGCTTTTTGTCAATAAGGGCCTCTTCGTCCTCCCACCCCTCTTTATCTAAAAATTCCTGGTAAGTTCCCTCAAATACCTCTACAGCATTATTTTTAAAAACAACCAGCCTGTTGGCAAGAGAATGAAGGAACATCTCATTATGGGTTACAATCACCACAGCACCTTCGAAATTATCAAGCGCACAAACAAAAGAATCGCAAGCCTCTATATCCAGGTGGTTGCTCGGTTCATCCAGCAGCAGTAAATTTAAAGGAGACATCAGCAATTTACCCAACATGACCCTTGATTTTTCTCCTCCGGATAAAATGGATATTTTTTTAAGGGCTGCGTCTTTTTCAAACATCATGGCCCCGCATATATTTCTTGCCGTCTGCCTGTCAGAATCAGGTGAAGAGAAAATGAGTTCGTCTTCAACAGTAAAATTATCATTCAATGATTGAACATTTGTCTGTTCAAAATAGCCAATGTGCACACCGGGATTTATTTTAATACCACCTGAAATCGAATTGAGATTTCCACTTATAAGTTTTAAAAAAGTTGTTTTCCCTTTACCATTTTTACCAATAACAGCAATACGATCGTCAGGATAAACCGTTAAAGAAAAATTGTTAATCAAGGGGGTGTCACTTTGCCAGCCAAAAGATAAATTTTCTATCATCAATATCTGCTTACCGGAAAAAGGAAGGCTATTAAATGAAAATTCAAGATTTTTCAGCTTTTGGAGTTTATCTTTTGTTTCGGATTTTTCCAGGGTCTTTATCCGTGATTGCACCATGTTGGCCAACCGGGCTTTTGCCCTGAATCTTGAGATAAATAGTTCCATTTCTTTTTTTCGTTTTTCTTCATTCTGTCTTGTTTTTTCATAGACTTCTTCATCCTGGGCAACCTGCAAATAGTATTTAGACGTATCCCCCCTGATTTTTTTTATCTTATGTCTGTGAATACCGGCTATATGTGTCACGACATTATCCATAAAGCCTCTGTCATGGGTGACCAGTAAAACTTCCCGGGGCCATGAAATTAAAAACCGTGAAATCCATCGAATGGATGTAATATCCAGATAGTTTGTCGGTTCATCAAGTATCAAAAGGTCCGGCTCGGAGACCAATACTTTAGCAAGATTAAGCCGCACCTGGAAACCACCTGAAAACACGTAAGGATCTTTTGTCAGATCATTTTGAGTAAATCCAAGCCCTGCCAAAATCTTTTCAGCTTTCCAGGAATGATCTTTTTCATGTTCTAAAAGTCCCAGCATGGCTTCATCAATCAGTCTTCCTTCTGTAAAAACAATTTTTTGAGATAAAAAGCCGATTCTATACCCTGTAGGGCAAGAAATGCTTCCCTCGTCCGGGTGATCACTGCCTGAAATCATGTTTAACAATGTGGTTTTACCATGGCCATTGCGGCCAACAAGCCCGACTCTTTCACCCGGATTGATCCTGAACCCTGCAGTATCCAGCAGGATCTGATCTCCAAAACTTTTTGATATGGCATCAATGTTCAGCATTCTTATAATTCTTTACAATAGTAATACATTCTTTTCATTTTTAAAAAATGGTATCATACCATTGTGAGGATAATTTATAAACCATAAGAATGATCGTAACAAAATGACAAGGATGCATGACCGATAATTAGAATGCGCCCGGACTGTTTAATCAAGGTCTATCCAGTATTGAGACCATTTGCATCTTTCTTTGTAAGGAAATTTAATAAGTTCGGTTGCCAGAATGGAAAAATCTTTGTCTCTGATGGTATAATACACCACCTGGTCCTTGCCCAGAATGGTTTTAATACCGACAGCAGTATAAAGGGTCTGGTGTTTATCAACTACAAAGCATTCAATTGCGCCTGTAATGATTTTTAGATCAGATTCGTTTTGAACGTCAAAAAGATCAATCATTGAAATTTTAAAGGGTTTGCCATTGAAATGTTGGCTTGCCTGTGTTCGGGTCAGTTCACATTTCATAAAATTTTTAAACCTCATTTCCAGCTGGTTAAACTCAAAATCATCTGCAATCAAAGGTTTGGATGGAAAAAAAGCAAAAAAGAAAACAAATATAAACAATAGAATTATGATCTTTTTCATAGGCCTAAGCATTCTTTTTAATCAGAATTTCAATGGTTTTTTGCAAATTCCTTAAGATAACAGGCTTGATGTGAACTGATCTGAAACCTGAGAATTTTGATATAAATTCATTTTCCATGTTTTGATTTTTATACCCGGTATCAATAATGACGGGAATCGTATGACTGAGTTTCAAAACCTGCTTAGTCAATTCACCCGATGGCATTCCTGAGATAGTATGATGGATGATAACCATCTTGAATTTTTCAGGTTGTAATTTAAAAGAATCCAGAGCTTGTTTCCCGGTTTTAAAAATTGTGGCCTGATATCCCATTTTTTTGACAATAATTTGTATGAGATGAGTTCTTTTTTCATTTGGATCAACAATTAAAATATGATTATCACCTTCAATGGTAGTTTGATCAGAGGTTGTAAGGTCGCCTTTTTTCCATTTTTCACCATTAAAGGGGTGGAGTGATGTCACATCAATCGTATAGGCTTTGGCTGAAATAAATTCATCTAACCGCTCATCCGGAATCTTTGTGATAAATTTTTTATCCTGGGCAATATAGTATCGCAGCCATTTGCGATAGTTGTAGTCATTCCCTGTCAGGATTAATATTTTTGGGCCTGCGCTGGAGTTAACCTGGAGCGAGTGATAAATTAATGGTGTATATGAAAATTGAGCCTGGATTTCTTTGTAATTTTCTTCAATAAATTCAACTATAAAATCTCTGGCCAAACCAGGTGTGGCTAAACCCAAAAATAAAATACAGATGATAAACAGTTTTTTCATCAATAATCTCATAATTAAAATAATTTAATTCTTTACAGGCTATCGACAAATCCAAAAGGAATCTTGACTATTTAAAGTACAAACATTGAGACCCAAAGCATTATTATAGAAATAATTCCTGTTATGATCAAAGCCTTTTTATGATCATTTTCTCTTCTACCGCGGAAAACACCCAATAATAACCCGGTAATACTGATAAAAATACCGAATATTACCATATATGTGAGATAATACAAATATTGAATATCCCAATGTGTTCTTAATTTTAATTGGTAAAACCGATCAAACAGAGTTTCAAATTCAGGTTGAGCGCGATGAAAAATCAATAAAATAATAATCAATAATATCCATGCCAGAATATTGAGATAAAATAAAATTTTTGCCCAAAAGTCAATTGTTTTCCGTCTATCCAAAATAATCCTTATTATCTTATTTTTTATCCTAATATATTATTATTTTACCATAGATTCTATAGTTCTCTTAAAAAAAAGTTTAATGATATAAATATCCTTTATTACAAATCACAATTCGAGTATATATAACGATAGCAACCAATAACATGACTCAAACAGGATGGAATTATGGGACACCAGGATAAAGGACATTTTGCAGCAAAACATAACAACAGACAAATCAATAAAACCATAACTGAGAAGATAGAAGCATTGGCTGATAACAATAGCTTAACGTGTTCTTCAGCCCACCGGGCTGGAAAAGCACTCAAGATATCTCCTTTAGAAATCGGTGTACAGACAGATCTTTTAGAATATCAAATTGCAGAGTGCCAACTTGGATTATTTGGCTATAGTGATGGGAAAAAAAGAATTGATCCGGATATTGTGATTTCACCTGATTTAAACGAACAACTGGACAAGACAAACAAGGATGGCAGGATATCTTGCCGGGAATGCTGGAATATCGCACAAAATTTAAAAATTAAACGACTTGATGTTTCATCGGCATGTGAGAAAAAAAACATCCGGATAAAACCCTGTCAGCTGGGTGCTTTTTAAACATTCAATATTGCAGGACCGTGATAGCAGTTACCCATATTGAAATCATTTATTTACAGCAAGCTTTTTTTGTGTTTTCCGCTTTCTTCTTTGTTTTTGTTTTCTTATCTTTTCTATTCTTTCCTTTCCAGGCTTTCCTGTCATGTGTGCTTCTATTTTTTCAATAAGACTCCGCAAGGCAAGAAACCTGTTTAAATGTTGGGATCTTGCTTTTCCACACTTTACGGATAAATGGGTCTTCTTATGTTTAAGAAATACAGCCGAAGATGATTTATTGACCTTTTGCCCTCCCCTGCCGGATGACTTGATAAATTTTTCATCAATATCCTCTTTTTTAATTCCCAAGGCTTTCATCCTCTTTTCAAGGTCTAATATTTTCTGTTTACCGGGCCCCATTATTCTCCTGATAAAATTTCATTTTACTTTTCCTGCTATATAAATTAATAAAAGTTTCAACCATTAACAAGAATTTTAAAAAAAAGGATTTGAACTATGGATAAAAAAAAGAACAATAGTGATACAATTCTTTATATTTTAACTTTTCTTTCAATTGTAACACTGGTCGGCAGTTTTGCAACTCATCTGATTACAGGTAAGCCTGCATTCATTCCAATGGATTCTTTAGCAGGCAGTATATTAATCGGAGTAATCTTTTTTTGTTATTTGTGCTGGTTGATATATGATTCTAAACTTGCAAAAAAAATATCATTAAATGAGTCAATTAATTTTAATATGAAACATAATCCGGTCGTGTTCGGCATGTATATTTACTGGTTTGTATTCATAGTGATACCCATCTTATCTCTATTTCTTTAAGCTGGGTTTTCTTTCATACCGATGGCCAATTATATATACAAAAGTGCCACCAAGGATAAAGTTAAAGTGCTAAGGGAAACAATGAAAATTCTTCTTACAAATGATGATGGATACAACGCGCCGGGAATTCAGATATTGTATAAAATGCTTCGATCCCATCACGAAGTTATTCTGATTGCACCTGATAGAGAAAAAAGTGCTGTAAGTCATGGTATCACACTTAATGAACCCATAAAAATTAATAAAATACAATTAGATGGCGGAGGAAAAGGATATGCTGTCACGGGAACACCAGCTGACTGTATTAAACTAGGACTGTTTAAATTTTTTACCACACCACCCGATCTGGTTATTTCAGGGATTAACCCAGGCTGCAACATAGGGGTTGATATCAATTATTCGGGTACTGTTGCAGCCGCCAGAGAGGCGGCGTTGAATGGTATATTAGGCATGGCTGTTTCTATAAAACTCGGAAAGGAGATGGATTTTCAGGGAATGTCCCGCTTCATAGCCGGCTTGGTTAATAAGGTGTGTAATAATGGACTTCCGTCAGGTACATTCTTAAACATCAATGCACCGGGTATTTCATTGGATGAAGTGCGTGGTGTGAAAATTACCCGGCAAGCCTCTGATAATCTTTCAAAGCAATTTGATAAACGGATTGATCCTAAGAACAGGCCTTATTACTGGTATGGCAGCATAGATCACGTAGATGGTGACTCAGACACAGATGTTTATGCGTTATCACAAAAACATATCTCCATTACTCCGATTCAATGTGATATCACCGATTATAAAACAATGGTAGAGTTGGAGTCATTCCAGTTACCTTGAAAAAATATTTTTAAAACCAAATTTTTGATCGCAGTTATGGAATAGAGTGATATCAATATCTTTAATTGACAATTTGATATTCCGGGTTTATTTTTTGGAACATGAAAACTCCCAATAAAATATATCTTAAAGATTACACGCCTCCGGTATTTGTTGTTGATCAAGTCGATCTTACTTTTGAAATTGAAAAAAATCAGACTAAAATAACTTCCAAACTAAAAATAAGAAAAAACCAGACTGATAGTGATAAAAACATCTCTCTTGTTTTTGATAAAGGGGACTTTAAGATTGCCTCAGTCATTGCCGGCGGCATGGTTTTGCTGCCCCAAGAATATGAGGCTGATGATGAGTTATTCAAAATTGCAAAAACTCCTGATGTATTTGAACTTGAGATTACAAGCATTTTAAGACCCCATGAGAATACGAGTCTTGAAGGATTGTACAAATCAGGTGATATTTTGTGCACACAATGTGAAGCCCAGGGATTTCGGAAGATTACACCCTTTCCGGACCGCCCTGATGTTATGGCCATTTATTCCTGCACGATTATTGCCGATAAAACCCAATATCCTGTTTTACTTTCCAATGGCAACCTTGTGAAATCAGGTGATCTTGACAACAACAGGCATTTCGTCAGGTGGGAGGACCCGTTTAAAAAACCATCTTACCTTTTTGCCCTTGTTGCAGGCGATCTGGATCATATTGAGGATCAATTTAAAACGCGTTCAGGCAAAATTGTTGATTTAAGAATTTATTCTGAAAAAGAAAATATTGATAAATGCGATCATGCCATGAAATCCCTTAAACAGGCCATGGAATGGGATGAAAAGCGATTCGGGCTTGAATATGATCTGGATCTTTATCAGATTGTTGCCATTAGTGATTTTAATGCAGGTGCCATGGAAAACAAGGGGTTAAATGTTTTTAACTCCAAATATGTGCTTGCCAATCCTGCGACGGCTACAGATGGAGACTTTATGAGTATTCAAGGGGTTATCGGCCATGAGTATTTCCATAACTGGACCGGGAACAGGGTGACCCTTAAAAACTGGTTCCAATTAAGTTTAAAAGAAGGATTGACTGTCTTCAGAGATCAGGAATTTTCATCTGATTTAAATTCAAGGGGTGTGAAGAGAATTTCAGATGTCAGAAATTTAAGAGGATCTCAATTTCCAGAAGATACCGGTCCCATGACTCACCCGGTAATGCCTGATTCATATATAAAAATGGATAATTTCTATACCATGACGGTTTATGAAAAGGGTGCAGAACTTGTCAGGATGATTCATCAATTAGCCGGGGAAAAAAAGTTTAGAAAAGGAATTGATCTTTATTTTAAAAAATTTGACGGCATGGCTGTCACAATAGAAGATTTTGTTGCTGTGATGCAAGAGGCTGCAGGCCTGGATCTTGAGCAGTTCAAGTTATGGTATTTTCAATCCGGGACTCCGATAGTGACAATGAGTCGGTCATATAATCCTGATTTAAGGCAGCTTGTGATAATTTTTGAGCAAAGCACATTGCCGGACAGAAACCAGGATATCAAAAAGCCGCTTCATATCCCGGTGAACTTTGGGATTATAGACGCTGACGGGAAGGATATAACACCGATTGATAACAAGTTGCTTGAGCTTCGATCCGATAAAGAAACATTTATTTTTGACAATATACCTGAAAGCTGCCTTCCTTCCATATTCAGACAATTTTCTGCTCCGGTAAAAGTTAAAACTGATTTGACTGATGGGGAACTTGCTTTTCTCATGGCCAATGATACAGATGAGTTTAGCCGATGGGATGCCGGACAAACCTTGTTTATAAAAGAAATTAAACAAATAATTAATGGCATCCAAGCCGGTGATGAATTGTCAATTTCCCCAAATTTGATCAATGCCTTTAAAAAAGCATTAACGAATCAGACCTTATTGGATCAAAATGGGGATCGCGCATTTTTAGCAAAGGCGCTTTCTTTACCCCTGGAAACTGAAATTAAAGATCATTTTGATCTTGTTGATGTCAATGCCATCCATAAGGCAAGAAAGTTTTTAAAACAAGGACTTGCGGGACAGCTTAAACATCAGTTTTTGGATCTTATTGATCTTTGCTCTAAATCTTATCCTTTGAGCATATCCCATGGAGCAATGGCTGACCGGAGTTTGAAAAATTTATGTCTATCCTACATTGGGTGTTTAAAAGAAAAGGATACAACAGCTCTGATTTTGGACTATTATGAATCTGCCCAAAATATGACGGATGAACTTGCCGCCTTTAAAATTTTATCGCAGATTGAATTGGATACAAAACAATCTGCTGTTGAAAAATTTTATTTAAAATGGAAACATGACAAACTTGTTTTGGATAAATGGTTTGCTGTTCAGGCAGGATCAACACTTTCCAATACTTTGGAAAGTGTAAAATCTCTTACCACACATCCGGATTTTTCAATGAAAAACCCCAATAAGGTAAGATCATTAATTTATATTTTTGCTATGCAAAATCCCATCAATTTTCATCAAAAAGATGGGAGTGGATATCGGTTTATTGCGGATCAGATTATTTCATTAGATGAAATAAATCACCAGATTGCAGCAAGATTGTCATCCTGTTTTAATCTTTGGAAAAAGTATGATGATCAAAGGAAATCATTAATGCAAAAAGAGCTTGAACGAATTTTATCCATCCAAACTCTTTCTAAAAATGTTTATGAGATTATTTCAAGGGCACTTGAGTAAAAATATTTACATTTTTTCTCTTCCGATTCCATGGTATTCAAATCCCGCTTCGTTTACTTCCTCGGGATCATATTGATTTCGGCCATCAAATATAATAAATTGGTTCATCATATCAGCCATGGCCTTAAAATCCGGCTGTCTGAAGGTTTTCCATTCTGTAACCAGGATTAAAGCATCTGTATTTTCAATTGCTTTATATTGACTGTCTTCCAATTTCAGCTGCCCTTTTGAAAACCAGTCTTCGGGAAACTCTTTGCGGGCCTGATCCATGGCAACCGGATCAAAGGCCTTGATACTGGCTCCCGAATTGATCAATTCCTTGAGAATGATCGTTGATGATGAGTCTCTCATATCATCTGTACCCGGTTTAAAGGAAAGTCCCCACATGCAAAAGGTTTTACCAGAAAGATCCCGGCCAAATCTTTTGATGATTTTATCTGATAATACCTGTTTTTGAAGGTTATTTCTTTTTTCCACCGCATTCAGCAGTTCGGGTACGAAATCCTGGTCTTTACTGGTTTTAATAAGCGCTTTTACATCTTTGGGAAAGCATGAGCCGCCATATCCACACCCGGGATAAATAAAAGAATATCCGATTCTTGAATCAGACCCGATTCCCTTTCTGACATTTTCAACATCAACCCCCAGACGTTCACAGATATTTGATATTTCATTCATAAAGGATATTTTAGTTGCAAGCATTGAATTTGCTGCATATTTTGTCATTTCCGCATCACGGACATTCATGGATATAACCTTTTCCCTGTTTCGTGAAAAGGGCGCATAAAGTCTTTTCATCATTTTTTCAGCCCTTTGAGAATCTGCCCCGATAACAATCCGGTCCGGTTTAAGAAAATCGTTGACGGCAGCACCTTCCTTTAAAAACTCAGGATTGCTGACCACATCGAATTCAATACTGACACCCCGCTTTTCAAGTTCTTTCCGGATGGTGGATTTAACTTTATCCGCTGTTCCAACCGGAACCGTTGATTTATCTACAATCACTGAATGGTCATTGATATTTTGGCCTATTTCTTTTGCAACCTGTAATACATATTGCAAGTCTGCAGACCCATCTTCACCGGGTGGTGTTCCCACTGCAATAAAGAAAATATTAGAATCTTTTGACGCCTGTTCAAGGCTTGTGGAAAATTTTAAGGTTCCTTCCTTATAATTTTGTATGACAAGATTTTCAAGTCCTGGTTCATAAATTGGAAGTATTCCCTTCTTCAGGTTATCTATTTTTGTTTTATCGATATCGACGCAGGTCACAGTGCTTCCCATTTCTGCAAAGCATGCCCCAGTGACAAGTCCGACATACCCGGTTCCAATAATAGTCAGTTTCATTGAATATTAACCTCTTATTTTTTTAATTTTAATTTATGACTTAAATTTCTAAATCTATTATAACCGCCAAAAATTTATCCCTGATTTTTCTGCGTCTTTTGGATCAAACACTGACTTCACATCAATTAAACAGCCGTTTGGAAGAAGCAT
>Ga0255426_10235_pt1 | contig 10888 bp, 8 predicted proteins | sample ANMaggSeSYBR02J9_FD_182666 | JGI IMG/M metagenome (GOLD analysis project Ga0255426, IMG submission 182666) | Sediment cell enrichment communities from methane seep in Santa Monica Basin, California, United Staets - ANME aggregate JGI... | ecosystem: Environmental > Aquatic > Marine > Cold seeps >...
TTTGTCCAGTTTGATCAATGCATTACCATCAGAATCAGTAGTCATCTCAAATGCATCATCTTCATTACCGCTAAACGCAGCAATTATCACTGCCCCCGGAAGTGCTGTACCATCATACAAAACTTGTAATCCTATCTCTTCTGAGGCATGATAATGCCTGAAATCAATTGGAATTATCTCCAGTTCGTGTCCGATTACCGGATCAAGATCTTTCGATCCGTGCCCTGAAATGATGGTCTTGGCATACTGGTAATAATAACCACTGGTTTTCACGTTCTGGTAATCGCTCTTCGGACCTTTATGCCACCCCTCATCTGTGACCGTGTATATACCGGCATCATACTCAACCGAAACAATGTGATAGCCATCATGAACCGGATCGAATCGTAGAACAAGATAATCATCTTCACAATCTGCAGTAAGATCATGTTTCTCACTTACCGGATTAAAAACAGCCGCTTTTACGCCTTCAATATCGGCCACTCCGTCGGTTGCCATATTATGCCCGTAAAGCACTTTACATTTAACTGTCTCTCCTATATGTACATGCTGCATATCGTGTTCAAGCCAGATCTCGTGACCACGCACAATATCTGGCACTTTTTTATCTGTCATTTATTTCCTCCTGATAATTATTAATAAAATCGTAAACATGCAGATCATTAATTCAGCACCAAATCCAGGTAGGGCTGATTGTGAAATTCCGGAATCATTCTCTACGGTCGCCAACTTTGTGGCCTGTTCTGGTTTCGTAGTTGCATCAGGAGTTTTATCCGGAACCTTCGCTATCCCAGCACTACCTGGTTCTGCATTATTTGAACTGGTTAATAAAGTGGTATTCACCCGTGTAGAATTTATGCTTGCACTGCCGGATTCGTCGACAAGAGATACTTCCGGGCATTCTTGACATTCCGGGCACTCCAGTGTTTCTTCGGAATAGACATAGCATTTCGATGAGTCAGATGTTCTTGCGAAAAAGGACGAAGTACACTCCTACATATCTCAGTTAATGCATCAGGGATCCGAGGGATTATTCAGGTGGAAGGATTCATTTAAATCGGCACTGATTATGGTGAATAAAAATGTATGATAATCCAGGAATAAAAGATACCATTAAACAGAATTGGGATGAATCTTCTAAAAAGTATGATCTATCTCCCGGGCACGGGATACATACCGAAAAGGAAAAAGAAGCGTGGAAGAACCTCCTGACACTGGCGGTCGGATCTGGTAAACAGAGGATACTGGATGTTGGTACCGGCACTGGTGCCATGGCAATGGTTCTTGCTGAGATGGGACATGATGTCACAGGAATCGATCTATCAGAAGGTATGTTGAACAGGGCAAAAGAAAAGGAAAAGCAAACCAGTCTTTCTGTAGAATTTAAGATAGGTGATGCTGAAATACTGTCTTTTGCGGACAATACTTTTGATGTCGTGATAAACCGTCATCTGTTATGGACACTTCCACATCCTGAAAAAGCCATAAAGGAATGGAACAGGGTATTGAAATCCGGTGGTAAGGTGGTAATCCTTGATGGAAATTTCAAGAATTATAATCTGTACCGAAAACTCTGGCGTTATGGTATATCAGTGCCACTGATTCTTATTACGGAACGAAAGAATCCATTGCACCAGAGATATAGCAAAGATCTTGAGCAGCATCTGCCAATGCGAAAGAGAGAGCGGCCACAGGCAGATATTGACCTTCTTGGCAGTGCCGGATTCCGGGATATTGGTGTAGTGAATGAAACGGTTGCAAGAACCTATTCGTTTCTGGATCATCTGAAATACGGCTACTGGGGCGGTCATTTTCTAATTAAAGGAATAAAAGAATAATATATGGTGATTTCTATGAAAAACAATTATAAATTTTTTAGCATTGTTGTTATGGGTCTGATCTTGATCAGCAGCGCAATGATGGGGTGTGTCGATGATTCTGATCAGGAATCAACATCAACATCCAACTCAATACAAACCGATGCAACAACCCAGAATCAGCAGACGAATCAAGTATTAACAGTAGGCGCACAGAAAGACTTCAAAAGTGCAGTCGAAGGCAGATCATTGGTTTTTGAGACATTAACCACTGTCGATAAGTACGGTAATCCGCTTCCAAAGCTTGTTGAATCATGGGATATGTCCCAGGACGGTAAGATATACACCTTCCATTTAAGAAAAGGTGTTGTGTTCCATGATGGTACACCCTTCGATGCGAAAGCTGCAAAATTTGCTCTTGATCTGTCTATGGAAAAAGCATCATACAAGGATTATATGGACAGTATGGAAATCGTTGATGATCATACTCTCAAGATAATCTTTAACAAATATTATGATACCTTTTTACTTGATATAGCCAGTGAGTTTAAATGCTGTGTAGCAAGCCCGTTGGCGGTTGAACCCGAATGGGATCCAGACGGTAAGATAGTAGAATATATCGGGACAGGACCGTTTAAACTTGTAGATTACAGTAAAGATCAAGAGGCTGTACTGGTAAGAAATGATGATTACTGGAACAATGTCCCAATACTGGATAAAGTGATCTGGAAAACGGTACCCGATCCATATACACAGATAATTGCATTAAAAGCCGGTGAACTTGATATAATTGGTGTGGGTGAGCATCATTCCAGCATACCTTACATAGAGATTACAAAACTTGAAGAAGATCCCAATATTGATGTAATGGTCGAGTCCTTTGGACGTTATCAGGTTATTGAGTTCAACTGCAAAAAAGAGCCCTTTAATGATAAAAGAATAAGATCTGCTTTTAATTACGGGATTGACAGGGAATTGATGGTTCAGACGCTCTTTGCAGATGTAACAGAACCCTCATATGTAATCACTGCTCCCTGGTTCAAATGGGGGCCTAGTAATATTGAGGAAGGTTACACATACAATCCCGAGAGAGCAAAGCAACTTCTCGCAGAAGCCGGATGGGAAGACAATGATGGTGATGGAATACTTGATAAAAATCAAAAACCGTTTACCTGCGAACTCATTGTCCCTTATGGTGAGGCAAATGCTGATGTTGTATCTGTCTTTTTACAGTCGGAATTGAAAGAACTGGGTGTCAAAATGGATATTCTGACACTAGAAAGTGGTGCGGCTGGTGATAAGAAAAGTGCAGGAGAATATGATATGCATGTGCATCATAGTGGTTGTCTGCCTTCTATACCCGGAGGTGTCTCACCAGGAGGTAAATATTATTCTAGAAATACCAACAGGGCATGGGAATATGCATACCACAGTATTGAACTGGATGAACTTATAGAATCAGCATTTTCCACTCCGGATGAAGTCCTGCAACGAGAGAAACTTGATAAGGTATGGTTACTACTACAGGATGAAACACCTTGCATTCCGCTGTATGATATCGTGAAACCTGTCGCTTTCAGAAATACGGTACATGGATTCACATTCCCTGCTACTATGTTTGAGACTAACCTACAGGACATAAAGATTAGTGAGATGCCCGAATCGGGTGCAAAGTCTTCAACCATGGCAGAACAAGTATTGACAATAGGCGCAATGACAGATTTTAAATCTGCCTGTGAAGGTAGAAATATAATCTTTGAAAAGTTGGTCAACCTCGATAAATATGGAAATATCGTTCCTGAACTTGCCGAATCCTGGGAAATATCCGAAAATGATATGAATTACACATTCCATTTAAGAGAAGGTGTTCGATTCCATGATGGCATAATATTCAATGCAACCACTGCAAAATTTTCTCTTGAGTGGTTAAAGAACAGTGCAGCATGGGGAAAGTATTCAGGAGATATTGAAGTAATAGATGATTATACGGTTATACTGCATTTGAACGACTACTACTATCCACTTCTAACTGATCTCGGGTATGAAGGCAAAGGTAAAATAATAAGTCCTGCTGCCGTTGAACCACATTGGGATATAAATGGAAAGCTTGAGATTTATATAGGAACCGGTGCGTTTAAACTATCAGACTATAAAAAGGACCAAGAGGCTGTTTTAATTAAAAATGACGATTACTGGGGCGAAAAACCGAAGCTTGAGAAGGTTATCTGGAAAGTAATTCCTGATCCATACACTCAAATAATTGCATTGAAAGCTGATGAGATCGATATAGTAGGTGCTTCTGAGCATCACTCCAGTGTACCTTACATAGAAGTGCCTGAGTTGCAGAAAAACCCTGAACTTGAAATAACGACTCAATCCTATGGTCGTTTTCAGGTAATACGATTTAACTGTGCAAAAGAGCCCTTTACAGACAGTAAGGTTAGGGAAGCCATTAATTATGCTATTGATCGGGAATTAATGGTCAGGACACTGTTTGAAGATGTGACTGAAGCTGCCAATTTAGTGATGGCCCCCTGGTTTAAATACGGAGCAAGTAATATCACAGAAGGGTACTCATATGATGTAGATAGATCAAAAGCACTTCTTACAGAAGCTGGCTGGACCGACTCTGATGGAGACGGGACCCTTGATAAGAATGGCGTATCGCTGACTTTCGATCTAACCATCCCTTCAGGTGAAGCAAATGCTGATGTAGTGGCAGTCTTTGTGCAATCTGAATTAAAGAAGATCGGGATCGAGATGAATCTTCTCACTATCGAGAGCAGTACTGCCTGGGACAATAAGAGAAAAGGCGAATACGAAGCATTCGTACATCATACCGGATGTATACCATTCTCCCCGCATGGGTTGCTTCAGCAAGAGCATCTATCTTCTATCAGTGACTACAAGCAATACCATACAGAAGAACTGGATGATCTTATAGAGAATGCTTTCACGACCCGTGATGATACTGAGCGAAAAGAGTATTATGACCGGATATGGAACATCTTGCAGGAAGAATCGGTTTGTGTTCCTCTATACGATATAACAAAGCTGGTGGTTTACAGAAACAATGTCAAAGGTTTTGTGCATCCTGCAACAATGTATGAAATCGACTTGATGAATATCGAGATAAAATAAGGCGATCGCTATATGAAAAAGTACATAGCAAGGCGTCTGGCTATTGCGATAATCGTAATGCTTGGCGCCTCACTGCTTTCTTTTCTTTTACTTTATCTTGCACCCGGTAATCCAGCTCATGCCATACTCACTGCTCAACTCGGTCATGATCCCAGTCTTGAAGAAGTTACATTCTTTATGACACAACATGATCTTAATAATCCTTTTCTTGTCCAGTGTTCTCAATGGCTGTATATGATCACTCATGTTAACCTTGGAACGTCTTTCAGGACCGGAGAGCCGGTTTTGACGGAATTTCTTGACAGGTTCCCGGCAACGTTTGAACTGGCAATGGCTTCTATGTCAATAGCCGTATTGATTGCGATTCCTGTAGGAGTTCTTTCTGCTCTCAAGCAAAACTCGATGCTGGATCATAGCAGCAGGCTCGTTGCATTGTGGGGTGTCTCTATGCCTAATTTCTGGCTGGGATTGCTCTTAATCCTGTTCTTCTCGTTGAACCTTGGCTGGTTCCCCTGTTTTGGTTATGGGAGTTTATCACATCTGGTGCTTCCCGCGATCACCCTCGGGACAGGTCTGGCAGCACCTTTGATGCGATTTATACGTGCAAGTATGCTTGAGGTGTTGCGTCAGGATTACATCAGAACAGCAAGGTCACATGGCCTGAGTGAAGGTCTGATATTGTGGAAACACAGTTTCAAGAATGCTTTGATCCCTGTTATCACATACATGGGTATGCAGGTAGGTCATCTGTTAGGGGGCGCTGTAATTATTGAGACGATATTTGCCTGGCCGGGAATTGGTAAATTCTTAGTTGATGCAATATATGCAAGAGATTATCCTGTGATCCAGGGTTTCGTTTTGATTATTGCATTATTCTTTATACTTACTAATCTGGCAGTGGATATTCTGTATACGTATCTCGATCCGAGAATTCGATATGATGTAGAAAAAGGAACAAATTGATATATTTCCCATGTTTGAGATGATTATATGTCATTCTATTTAGAATTAACAAAGAACAAACCTGCAATGATTGGAGTAATGATTATTCTTTTTTTAGCATTAATTGCTATATTTGCTCCCTATATTGCCCCTTATGACCCTCTGGAATTGAATCTCGAAGAACGATTACTCCCACCAGGTACAGATCATCTGATGGGTACTGACAACCTTGGAAGAGATGTTCTAAGTAGAGTTTTAACAGGAACAAGGGTTTCATTGAGTATGTCAGCAGCAGTAGTAACAATAATCTTGATTCTTGGAATAACCATCGGTACTATCGCAGGCTATTTCGGGGGTGTTGTTGATGATATAATAATGCGTGTGGTTGATGTACTGCTGGCATTTCCGGGTATTATTCTTGCCCTTGTCATTGCCGGTCTTCTTGGGCCCTCATTGACAAATGTGATGATTGCTCTTGGTGCAATCTGGTGGGTGGGTTATTCGAGGATAATCCGTGGTTCCGTATTATCAATAAAAGAGAAAGAGTTTGTTGAAGCTGCAAGGGCGATGGGGTGTAGTGATACCTATATCGTTATCCGTCACATACTGCCAAATGTTCTATCGCCGGTTATAGTTCTTGCAACACTGGATATGGGTCATATCATACTTTCAATTGCAGCATTGAGCTTTCTCGGACTGGGGGCACAGCCACCTGTGCCGGAATGGGGTACAATGCTCAATGAAGGAAGACCGTTCATGGAATCTGCGTCGCATCTGATGATCTTTCCCGGACTTATGATAATGATTGCAGTATTGGCCTTTAATTTTGTAGGGGATGGTCTACGTGATGCGCTGGATCCAAGAATGAGGGAAGTGACAATAAAATGACATTTTTAAGTATACAAAATCTTAACGTCCATTTCCATACAGAAGATGGTGCAGTAAGAGCAGTAAATGGTATTGACCTTGATATAGAAGAAGGTGAAAAGCTGGGTTTGATCGGAGAGACCGGGTGCGGCAAAACTGTACTGGGTATGGCGATATTGCGCCTGCTTTCCGAGAACACTACAATCAAAGGTAGAATACTCTATAAAGGAAAGGATCTTTTGACAATGAGTGATAGAGAGATCCGGAGGATAAGAGGAAAAGAGATTGCTATGATCTTTCAAAATCCACTGTCTTCGATGAATCCGGTTCTTACGGTGGGAACACAGGTGGCCGAGCCTGTAGAATTGCATCAGCACCTGAAAAAGCAAGATGCAATGCAAAAAGTCATAGAGATGATAAAATCTGTAAAAATACCGTCGCCCCATGAACGGGCTAAGGAATATCCTCATGAGTTCAGCGGGGGGATGAGGCAGAGGGCAATGATTGCAATGGGTTTGATCTGTATGCCATCGCTTATCATCGCGGATGAGCCTACCACCGGGTTGGATGTTACGATACAGGCCCAAATTGTGGAATTAATGAGCGAAATGTTAAGAGACTCAGGGACTTCTATGCTGCTTATTACTCACGATCTTGCTGTAGCAGCCGAGCTATGTGATTATATCGCTATGATGTATCCGGGTGAGATTGTAGAATATGCAAGTATCAGGGATTTGTTCAAAGATCCCAAACACCCATATACTATGGGTTTTCTTGATTCTCTTCCGGGCAGGGGATTAAAACCGATAGCAGGTCTCAGCCCGAGTTTGATCAATCTTCCTGTTGGATGTAAGTTCCATCCAAGATGTTCATTCGCAACAAAGAGGTGCAAGAATAATAGGCCTGAATTAATAGAAGTTGGAAAAAAGCATTATGTGAGGTGTTTTCTGTATGATTGAAGTGTGTGGATTAAAAAAATATTTTCAAACCGGCGGAATGTTTGGAAAAAAGTTTATAAAAGCTGTTGATGGTGTGGACTTCGAAATTGAAAAAGGGGAATCTCTTGGTCTGGTAGGTGAAAGTGGGTGTGGAAAAACGACTGTTGGAAGGTTGATCCTACGACTAGTTGAGCCTACACAGGGAAAGGTGATCATTGACGGTACGAATTTATTTGAATTGAGCAAAAAAGATCTCAGAAAAATGCGCAAGAAGATGCAGATCATATTCCAGAACCCGGATGCATCTCTCGATCCGAGAATGCGTATTGGAGACTGCATCGCAGAGCCCCTGAAACTGTATAAGGTAGTAAATAAGAAAAAAATGAATGATAAGATCATGCAACTGATAGAAACTGTCGGGTTAAATCCTGAACATGTGAATCGATATCCTCATGAATTAAGTGGAGGGCAGAATCAACGTGCTGTGATTGCAAGGATCCTGGCAATAAATCCTGAGTTTATAGTTGCCGATGAGCCGACTTCGGCACTGGATGTGAATGTTCAGGCACAAATACTTCACATAATTAGGAATGTGAATGAGAAATTCGGCCTGACATGCCTGTTCATCTCTCATGATCTAGAAGTGATAAAGATAATGACTGACCGGGTTGCCGTGATGTATCTCGGGAAACTGGTTGAAATTGGAAAAACCGACCAGATATTCAACGGTACAAAGCATCCGTATACAAAGGCGTTATTATCTGCCATACCTGTGGTTGACCCTGATGTCAAACGAAAGAGGATCATACTCAAAGGTGATATGCCAAATCCGATTAATCCACCATCAGGGTGCAGGTTTCATACCAGATGCCAGTACAGTGAGAAAATATGCGAGATAGAGGAGCCAGTTCTTATCGGAAATGGTCACAAAGTTGCATGTCATCTACGATGATAGAAGTCAGGAATTTAGTAAAAAAATATGGAGATTACACTGCTATAGATGGAATCAACTTCAAAGTTCGAAAAGGCGAGATATTCGGATTTTTAGGACCAAACGGAGCTGGGAAGACCACGACAATAAATATACTGGCGGGCCTGTCACTTCCAAGCTCTGGTGTAGCAATAATAGCCCGACAGGATGTGACAAAACATCCGATCGGATGTAAGAAGAGATTAGGCATAGCAACACAGGATGCAAACTTTGATCATCATCTGAATATCAAGGATAATCTTTTTTATCAGGGGTTATTGTACGGCATTTCACGAAAAGAACTTAGAAAAAGAGTGGATGCCGCACTTAGATGGAGCAAACTTGAGAAATACTCAAAGAAACGGTTCCATCAATTATCAGGAGGAATGCAAAGAAGGCTTGTTGTGGCACGAGCAATGCTATCTGACCCCGAGATCATATTATTGGACGAGCCTACAACAGGGCTTGATCCACAGTCAAGAAGGGAGGTATGGAAGTATATAAAAGGTCTTAAAGAGAAAAAAAAGACAGTTCTTCTTACTACACATTACATAGAAGAAGCAGATATTCTCTGTGACAGGATCTCCATTATTGATCATGGCAGGCTTATAGCCTGCGGAACACCGGATGAACTCAAAAGGATATTGGATAACGATATTGTGATTGATATAAGTTTGAATCCTGAAGTTGTTAGTGAACACATCGAAATGGATCTGAATAATATATCGGGTGTTAATTATGTAACAATAAGAAATAATGGAGTAAGGATTGGAGTGGGTAATGAGGCAGTTATTGAGCAGGTGCTAAGCAGTATAATTAAAAAAAAAATTGAAATAAATGGAATTAATATTATCCATCCAACTCTTGAGGATGTTTTTCTGCATTTGACTGGTAGGGAAATGCGATGAATACAAGGATGATCAAAACATTGCTCGCAATCTGGGAGCGTGAGATGTACGAATATATGAATAATCTGCATGTAAATGCCCTGCGTCTTGCCGTGGAGCCTATGTTGTTTATTTTTATCTTTGGAATGGGACTTGGCAATCGAGTGGATATGGGTAATGTGAGTTATATAGATTTTTTAGCACCTGGTATACTGTTCATGGTTGTGACAAACAATAGCTATATGACCATATCAATGCGGCTGATGATTGCCCGGGATTGGGATAAAACATTAGTTAATGCTCTAACTGCTCCGGTAAAACCCTTTGAGATTGTTCTTGGCTACATATTAGCAGGAATAACTCAAGCACTGGCAGCATCTGCGATATTTATTTTTTTAATGAGCTTTATTTTGGGAATTTCTTTTGGTTGTATACCTTTTTTAGTGTTATTCATTATAGCAATTGCAGCATTTTTTTCATCTCTCGGAGTTGCAATAGCTATGTGGCTGGATAATCCACATCATCTGATGGTTGTAACATCTCTTGTTGTCATGCCAATGAGCTTTTTTTGTGGAATATTTATACCGGTTACTGATCTTCCGGAATGGATACAACCTGTTATAAATATAATTCCACTAACAAAGGCAGTGCAGGGAGCAAGGGCAATCGCATTAGGTATTAATGATCCATACTTATTGCAAAATTTGATATATATAATAATATTCACAATTATGGTATTTTTAGTTAGTATATACATATTTAAGAAAAAAATAATTATTTGAAAACCAGACTCTTAACATGCACTGAATATATATCCCTGCACAATAAGAAGATTCGTAAAATCTTCGCCTGAAGCTATTCTATGCGATACAGGCCGCAGGATAAAAATATACTTATGTCCCTGTGAAGAGATCAGGTTGCCATTTAGTTTGTGAGCCAGTTTGTTGAAGATATTAATATCTTTTTAGCTAAATTCTCCTGACATATGAAATTATCAGTTTCAATTGCTAAAATCCTTTTTATTTCTCTGCCAACTTATTAAGGATTATTTCAAGGCGTTTATTATGTTCGTTTAAGCCCTTAATATGTTCGTACATGCGCTTATTATATTCGTCCGTGCGCTTATTATGTTCGTCCGTGCGCTTATTATGTTCGTCCATACGCTTATTATGTTCGTCCATACGCTTATTATGTTCTCTTTGCTCTATAACATAAGAAGATAAAGTTGTATTCAGATTATCTACACCGCTATCAATTGTAGAGAGCTTTCCATCGGCATTTGACATTTTTACATTAATATTTCTTAATACGCCATTGCCTATATCC
>Ga0255426_10236_pt1 | contig 10884 bp, 8 predicted proteins | sample ANMaggSeSYBR02J9_FD_182666 | JGI IMG/M metagenome (GOLD analysis project Ga0255426, IMG submission 182666) | Sediment cell enrichment communities from methane seep in Santa Monica Basin, California, United Staets - ANME aggregate JGI... | ecosystem: Environmental > Aquatic > Marine > Cold seeps >...
AATACGGTAAAGCCTGATTTTTTAAAGGTAATGTCCCATCTTAAACAGACTGCTGCAAAAGTTCCTACTATAATAATACCTGGAAACCACGATTACAATCTTATGGCATTATGGGAAGATTATAGAGATTATAATGTATCACTTGCAGATTCTATTGAAAAAGATGGTATATATTATATTCATGGGTGGAAATTCGATGTGATACAGCGGTTTCTAAGCTTTTTATACAGGTGGTTAGTTTTTAAATTTCCTTATATTTATCAGCGTTTTTTTAAAAAGCCATCCCAGATATTATCACCAAATGATGTGCAATCCCCATTGACTATTACAATTCATAATGAAGCTGATCAGTATGCTGTGATCCATAATTTGAATTATGTAGTTATGGGTCATACTCATAAGCCAATTATTCGGGATCATGTAATAGACTGTGGTGATTTTATTGGTAGTACTTCTTATGTGATATTAACTGATGGTATGCCAGAACTTAAATTCATATAACAATATATAATTTAGTTAATGAAAATAGTGGAAATCACTGGATGATAAGATGGTGCTGAAATAGGCACTGTCCTAAAAACCAGTTATTTCAATAAAGGATTATTTAAATCGATAATTGCATAGACACGGATACATTCAACTCCTGCGGAGTTGAGTGCCTGCTACGCCTGAAGGGCGTACAGGTTACACTGATTTAAGGTTGTTGTGGTCGATATCATAAGATTCCATTAAGTTTGTGAGAGAAAGTATTTGATCAAAATCAAATCCGTGTAAATCCGTGTAAATCTGTGTCTGAAAAATAACTGGAAAATGGTGCAGTGCCGCTGAAATATAAATGTAAATATAAATGTAAATTATTTTTAATTTGATATATATATATCATGATTATTACGTAAATTATTTATACAACAAAAACATATATTATTTTGACGGAAAATAATTAAAGTTTATTAATAATATAAATCTTTAATTTTGGAGCGAGTAGTTTTGCAATGAAAATTCTTGATTGGTAGCATATACTATCAAAAAAATTCAGTGGGGTGGGTAGTATGATTTTATGCGAATGTGGTGAGGTAATAAAAAAAAATACTTTTAAAGAATATATACAAACATCAATTAATCCATCTACATCAACTATAGGACATAATACGTGTGGTATGATCTTCAATTTTATAGATGATAATAAACCCAAAAAATTCTCATCAAAAACAGAATTAAAAAGCCTTGCAGTAATATTTGCGAAGAAAAACAACCTCAGGGTTGAATATAACGCAAATTTTCTTTTAGAAGTAGACAGGTTAAAGTCGGTCGGTAAATTCTCTGATAATGAAATACTAACAAGAGCACTTGAAAAGCTGGATTGAAAAATATTGCAGGTGATATAAATATGGACACAATTGAAAATACCAATAACGAACTAATTGAAAATATCACAAATTACTATTCAGGTCAATATAGGGACTTAAAAGAAGAAATCCTGATATCGATAGATGAAGGAGTTAAAGAAGGAATTAAAGAGGGGACTCAAAAAGGAATTATCGATGGTATATCTGAATGCTTTAATATAGGTTTCTTAAATATTAAAAAACAACGAATAAAGGATTTAGATGAAATTTTAAAGGAAGTATCTGCAGATACAATAGAAGATCAGGTAAAAAAAACAGTAAATGAAGAAATGTGTCCTGTTATTGGAGAAAAAATTCAAGACTTATGTGATTCAACTTTAAACCGGATCAAAGAAAATGATATAACTATTAGCGAAAATGAGCTTTATGCAATTAAAACAATTGATATTACAGAAATATTAAATAAAAAAATCAAAAAAATTAACAAAGAAATCAAGGCACATTTTCCACCTAATTTTGTATTTACTGCTTTTATCAACGGACTGGAGAATGGAATTTCCAAATGTGTCACTAAAAAGATAAATAACTGTTCTGAAAAAATAGAGGAAACCCTACAGAAGAAAAACTATAATAAAAAATATGGGGGGATGTAATATTACCACTGAACAATCAAGGAATGATGTAAATCCCCATATAAAAAAACTGTCTAAAGAAATTGCAGAAAAATATATCTATGAATTAGTTAAAGAGGCTACCAAACGCGCAATAGAAGATCAAGCTGAAAAAATAGATGAAAAAAAGATTCAAAAATTACAACAAAAAATAACAGAATTGAGTGATGATCAAAAAACTAATTTGTTCAAAGGATCTGAGGATGAAATATCAAAAATAATCCACCAAAAAGATCTCAATTCTGAAAAAATAATTGAAAAGATCAATACTACTTTTAAAAAAACACTTGATCTAAATGCCCGGTCTTTATTACCCAGGATTATTTTACCGATCTCAACAAAATCATTATTAATTATTATTGCAGTTACTGGTGTTGCAATTTTTGCCATACCATTGGTAGATTATATTATTAACCCGGATGATCCACAACCATTACTCTCTCCACCAACAATTCATTATTTTATTGCAGAACCTGAGTTTATCACCGGTACACAGGGCATTACTGAATTAAGTTGGGAGATTTCAGATGCTACAAGCATTACCATAGATGAAATAGGACCTGTAGAACCATCAACAGGATCAATAGAGACAGAGATATCCGAGACTACTACTTTTACCCTTACAGCTACAAATGAAGCCGGATTGTCAGATGATGAAAGTGTTACAGTAACTGTTGAAGATATTGAAGACCAGTCGCCTGAATTATCTATAGACCCGGACCCACTCAGCTTTAATTTTGATACTATGAATGAAGGAGATACAGACTCTCGAATATTCTCGATATCAAATGCCGGAAGTGGAACCCTGGAATGGAGCATAACCAGTATCCACCCGTGGATTGAAGTAAGCCCAAATACCGGAACTGATTCTGGTACGGTTTCTATTATTGTGAATAGTGCTGGCATGGATCCGGGAAGGCATAACGGAAGAATTACTGTGGAATCAAATGGAGGAAACGAGACCGGGAGAATATCAGTGTATATATCAGATCCCGGACAGATCGAAGAACCAGTAATCCACTACTTCAGGGCAAATCCAGAGCATGTAGAGGAAGGTCAAACCACATTAAGCTGGGAAATTTCCGGTGCTACTAGCGTTACTATCGATGGAATAGGACCTGTGGAAGCATCAATGGGCTCTATACAGAGACAGATTTCTCAAAATACAACTTTCACTATTAGAGCTACAAATGATGCTGGAACATCAGATGATGAAGTTACAGTAACTATTGAAGTGCCGCCTCCTGAACTATCTATAAATCCGGATCCACTTGATTTTAACTTTGGTACTATGGTTGAAGGAAATATAGATGATCGGACATTCTCCATATCAAATACCGGAAGTGGAACCCTGGGATGGGATATTAGTAATAACCAACCATGGATAACAGTAAGCCCCACAAGCGGGATTAATTCCGGAGAGGTTATTGTTACTGTTAATACTGCACAACTGGGACCTGGAGATTATAGCGGCACTATTACTATTAGATCAAATGGTGGTGAACCCGAACAAGGAAGTATTAGGTTTACTATTAAAGAAATGTCGCCTATATTATCTGTAAATCCTGATCCACTAGTATTAAATTTTAATATTGGTCCGATAAATTTAAATGACGCATTCTTCGATACATTTGATATCTCAAATATTGGAGATGGAACCCTGGAATGGAAGATCTCCACAAAGCAAGACTGGATAAATGTGGATCCAAGTGAAGGAATAAATTCGGAAGAGGTTACAATAAGAGTTAAAACTGCAAATTTGGATGCAGGTAGCTATGATGGAGAAATTTTTATTGATTCAAATGGTGGAAAAAAATATATTCCTGTCAGCTTAATAATTGAGTCGTCTATACCAGACGCACCGAGTAGATTAAACAAATTTGATGATTATCCATGTGAAATTAAATGGATGGACAACTCAGATAATGAAGATGGATTTAATATATATATTGGATACTCTTGTGTCAGCTGCGATGAAATTAGTGAGTGGAAGCAGGTTGCCAGTGTTGGCAAAGGTGTAACAGATTATTCCTGGAGTGAATCCTGTTGTAGTGTCGCTGAATGTTCATGTGTTATGGTAAGGGCTTACAATGAAATAGGGGAATCTTCGAATAGCAATTTAATAATACTGGCTCCGTTATGCTAAAAAATTAACTGTTTTCCCGGGTAGTATAAATTTTTTTTTACAAGGGTTTAATGTATCTGAGGTCAATAAGATCTAAGATAATAATGCTACATTACACAGGATTTATTACGGGATTGAGTTGATACGGTGACAGAAGATAATTTACCAGACCAAAATGAACACACCATAGTCGAAAAGATCATCCCTATCAATATAGAAGATGAAATGAAGACATCCTATATCAATTATGCCATGAGCGTGATCGTTGGCAGGGCACTGCCTGATGTGCGTGACGGTCTTAAACCCGTTCACAGACGCATTTTATTCGGTATGAAAGAACAGGGCATGACACATGACAAGCCTTACAAGAAATCTGCCAGGATAGTAGGAGATGTCATGGGTAAATATCACCCGCACGGTGATGCTGCGATCTATGATACAATGGTACGGATGGCACAGGATTTTAGTATGCGCTATCCACTGGCAGATGGTCAGGGCAATTTCGGGTCAATTGACGGTGATTCTGCTGCAGCCATGCGTTATACCGAGATACGGTTGTGGAATTTAGCGCAGGAGATCCTGGACGATCTTGATAAAGATACTGTTGATTTTATACCTAACTATGACGGAAGTCTCAAAGAACCTGTTATTCTACCCTCGAAAGTTCCTAATCTGCTCATCAATGGCAGTACAGGTATTGCAGTAGGTATGTCGACAAATATGCCTCCGCACAACTTGCGTGAAATTGTAGATGCTGTGACAATGACCATAGACAATCCGGAAGTTACCACACAGGAATTAATGAGTGTAGTACACGGACCCGATTTTCCGACCGGTGCCTACATTTACGGTAAAAGTGGGATACACCGCGCATATGAATCAGGGCGTGGTATTATTAAGATCCGTGCCAGAACAACTGTTGAGCAGCACAAAAATAAAGAAAGCATTATTATTAATGAGATGCCCTACCAGGTAAATAAAGCTAAACTTATCGAGAACATAGCCAATTTAGTAAAAGAAAAAAAGATATCAGGTATAACAGATTTAAGAGACGAGTCTGACAGGAATGGTATAAGAGTTGTAATAGAACTCAGCCGGGGTACTAATGCAGATGTTGTACTGAACCAGTTATTCAGGCATACCCAGATGGAATCCAGTTTTGGGATCATAAATCTGGCATTGGTTGATGGTCAACCTATGATACTGGGCTTGAAAGATATTATCAGGCATTTCATAGACCACCGCGTGGAAGTAGTAACACGCCGCAGTATATTTGAGATGGAAAAAGCTAAAAAACGCGCACATATCTTAGAAGGTCTCCAGATAGCCCTGGACCATATTGACCAGGTTATTGCTTTGATACGCCAGAGCCAGACAACAGATGAGGCAAAAACCAGACTAATAGCAGAACTTGATCTCTCGCAGGAGCAAGCAAAGGCAATTCTGGATATGAGACTTCAAAGGCTTACCGGTCTGGAGCGGGAGAAGATCGATAACGAGCACAAAGAATTAATGGAGACGATCAGGTGGCTGCAGGAAGTCCTGGGTGATAAGAATAAGATATTTGGTATTATCAAACAGGAGATCATAGATATCAAGGATCGATACGGCGATGATAGACGAACCCAGATCATTGAAGGTAATACCGAGATGGAAGATGAGGACCTGATACCTGTTGAAGATGTGGTTGTCACAATTTCCAATAGTGGATATATCAAACGTATGCCTGTTCATACATATAAACAGCAGCGTAGGGGAGGCAGGGGTGTAATAGGCATGGATACTAAGGAAACAGATTTTGTAGTTGATCTGTTTGTAGCGTCCACACATGACTATATACTGTTCTTTACTGATAAGGGACGGGTATACTGGCTTAAAGTCTATGAGATCCCGGATGCTTCAAGGCAAAGCCGTGGCAAGGCAATTATTAATTTGATCGAAGTGGATAATAATGAGAATATTACTGCCCAGATACCTGTAAAAGCTTTTAAGGATGATCAATACCTGATCATGGCGACAGGATGTGGTGTAGTAAAAAAGACAGTTTTGTCAGCTTTCAGTAACCCGAGACGAAGCGGGATCATTGCTATAACCCTTGATGAAGGAGATAAACTCAAGATCGTTAAATTAACAGATGGGTATAAAGATATCATCATCGGAAGCAGGCATGGTAAAGCTATTCGGTTCAATGAAGCAGATGTACGTGCTACGGGGAGAGGTGCTCGTGGAGTTAGAGGCATCCGGCTTATTGGTGATGATTATGTGGTAGGAATGGATATTGTACGGGATGATGCCACTCTTTTAACTATAACTGAGAACGGATTTGGAAAACGGACACAATTCGGGGAATACAGGAAGATGAACAGGGGAGGTCAGGGAGTAATTACCATAATATCCAGTATACGCAACGGTATGGTGGTTGATGTGAAAGCCATCAATGAAACAGACGAATTGATGGTGACCACTTCGGGAGGGATCATTATTCGAGTACCTGTATCTGATATCAGGGTTCAGGGACGTAATACCCAGGGCGTGAAGATCATGAATGTGAAAAATAAGGATAAGGTAATGGCTGTTGCGCGTGTAATTGTGGATAATAATAAGATAAGTAATGATGAATAATAAAAACACAACAATACTCATCTTAAAAAGGTTTTTATTATATTATCGTAATTATTAAGCTGCATACACGATCAATGATCTGGATCTTATTATATTACCATATCAGATCACTGGAATATTAATCGGAGGTAGTAATGTTCACAATACAAAATCATCTGGAAAAACGTAATGGTCATCTCATCATAGGTGGAGTGGATACTACCAATCTTATACAAGAGTTTGGCACACCATTATATGTAACTAACGAACAGCGTATAAGGGATAATTTTAATACTTACAGGAAAGCTTTTCCACATGCTGATCTGTATTATGCAGCAAAAGCTAATTATAACCTGACTATCATGCGTATCCTTGCACAGGAAGGTGCGGGAGCTGATGTGTTCAGTGATGGTGAACTCTATCTGGCACTGTTAGCAGGCATTCCAAAGGACAAAATACTATTCAACGGTAATTCCAAAACAGACCGTGAACTGGCAATGGTTGTAGAAACAGGAGTAAAAATATCAGTTGACTCACTTGATGAATTGTATGCATTAAGCCGCATAGCATCATCCGGGCAAAAAACAGTTGATATTGCATTTCGGGTCAATCCTGATGTATCACCGAAAACCCATCCGAAGATCAGTACGGGATTAAAAACATCTAAATTCGGTATACCACATCAAGATGTAGTAGCAGCTTACAAGGAAGCTATAGAACTACCAGGTATTAACCCGATTGGAATGCACTGCCATATAGGCAGTCAGATACTTGATACATCTCCATTTAGTGAAGCTATTAATCGTATGATGGACCTGGTTGAGCAGGTTACCAGGTTAGGTGTGGAACTGGAATTTTTAGATCTGGGTTCAGGACTGGGTATACCCTATAAAAAAGGTGAGATGGCACCTACCCCACAGGATCTGGCTGATATCGTACTCCCCATATTCAATAAACGTTCACAGGCTATTGGAATTAAACTTAAACTGATCATAGAACCAGGCCGTTATATTGTAGGAGATACTACAATTTTGCTTACAAAAGTAAATACTGTTAAGGCCGCAATCAAGAAATTCGTGGGTGTGGATGCAGGGTTTAATCTACTTATCAGGCCTGCCATGTATGATAGTTATCATCATGTTGTAGTGGCTAATAAGGTAGATGCCAAAGTATCCGGTATCTATACAGTTGTAGGTCCCATATGTGAAACGGGTGATATCATTGCATCTGACAGGGAACTGCCTGTTGTAGTTAAAGATGATATTATTGCTATTCTCGATGTTGGAGCCTATGGTTTTAGTATGAGCAGCCAGTATAACGGACGCCCTCGATGCACTGAATTATTGGTTAATAATGGTCAGGTAGATGTAATAAGAAAGGGTGAGCACTTTGATGACCTGATGATGAACCAGGTTGTTCCGTCCCGGTTCCTTTGATATGTTTTTCGATAAATTTTTATGATTTAAAAAGGTAGTTGAACTATCATGGTAGTTAAAGTGAATAGATATAAATGCGGGTATTGCGGTGCATGTGTTAGTGTATGCCCTACGGGCGCTATTGAACTTATTGAGACATGGATTGTAGTGGATGATACTTGTAATAATTGTGGAATATGTTCCAGGATATGTCCGGTTGGAGCGCTGGAGGTCTCAACTTGAAAGAGCGCTATGATGTAGTAGTAGTAGGAGCGGGTCCTGCCGGATCTACCATTGCTAAAACTATTGCAAGTAAAGGTCTTGATGTATTGTTGATTGAAAAACGACAGCAGATAGGCGATCCAGTTCGTTGTGCGGAAGGAGTTAATAAAGAATATATATCTAATTTTTTGCAACCGGACCCTGCATGGATATCTGCCGAGGTTAAGGGTTCAAGGATATATGCCCCTAACGGGAAAATGGTAGAGATGGGGGAAGAGCTCTCTGGCGTTGAAGTCGGATATGTACTTGAGCGTAAGATCTTTGATCGGGCACTGGCAATGGAAGCAGCCCGTGCCGGAGCCCAGGTAATGGTAAAAACCAGGGCTACCGGACTTTTGATAAATAATAGTTATGTGACTGGTGTAAAAGTACAATATATGGGAAAGAACTATGATATTCAATGTGATATTGTAATCGGTGCTGATGGAGTTGAATCCAAAATAGGACGGTGGGCAGGTATTGATACTACTATTAAACCAGGTGGTTTGTGTTCATGTATGCAGTATTTAATCACAGATATAGATGTAGATCCTGATTTCTGTGAGTTCTATCTTGGAACCCGGATCGCACCATCCGGATATATCTGGGTATTTCCAAAAGGTAAGAACAAGGCCAATGTAGGGATAGGGATTTCCGGATTTCTTCCAAAAAACAAAAGAGTTGTTGACCTGTTAGATGATTTTGTTAAAAAGAAATATCCAAATGGAAAGATCATTGAACTGATATATGGCGGTGTTCCTGCTTGCGGAACAATAGAACGCACTGTATCGAATGGGCTCATTCTGGTCGGAGACGCTGCCCGTCAATCTGACCCACTAACTGGCGGAGGAATATTCAATTCTATCTGGGCAGGTGATATTGCAGGTAAAGTAGCAGTTAAAGCTATTAAACGAGCGGATGTTTCTGCAAAATTCTTACAGGAATATGAAAGGAAATGGCGTGCTGAAATAGGAAAGAACATTGATACAAGTCTTATTGTAAAGAATCGTTTTTTATCATTGAATGATAATGATATGAACACTCTTGCTGATTCACTTGAAAATATAGATCTCAGGACTGCAAGTCTTTTAGGATTGTTATGGTCACTTTTTAAGACTAATAAGAAACTATTATGGGACTTGAGGAGTATATTTAAAGATATCAAAGAGATCAAAGGTGTTGATTTCGATGATATTGAAAGCATAAATTGAATATTTTCTTTACCAGAGGGAGGCAAATATATGAGTAATGGAAAATTTGAACCGAAACCCGGTTCTTTATTATTTAATAGCTTAAAAGATAAGAAAGGGATAATTCTTGCTGCTAATCCCAGGATCGCTTTAGTAACACGTGGGATATTCAAAGCAGCAAAGGAAGTTGATGCTGCATTGATCCTGGAACTTGCCAGATCGGAATGCGACTTATCAGGTGGATATACCGGACTCAATCCTGCGGATTTTAGTGCCCGGAGCAAGCAGGCGGCGCAGGAAGTGGGATTTGATATATGGGCATTGCATGCAGATCATATTGGAATTAAGAAAGGTACAAAAGAGGATATAGAAGGGACTAAAGAACTGGTAAGCGGTCAGATAGATGCTGGTTTTACATCTTTTGCGATTGATGCATCCCATTTATTTAATTTCCAGGGAGGTAATCTGCGTGAAGAACTCTCTGATAATATTGATGCTACTACGCAAGTGGCAAGGCATATACATGAGAAGATGGGGGGCAAGGAATATGGTCTTGAAGTAGAAGTAGGTGAGATAGGTAGAGAGGATGCCCAGGGTCGTGTACTTACACAGCCTGATGAAGCAGTGACTTTTATCAAGGCACTCAATGAGAACGGTGTCAATCCACAGGTACTGGCGATCGCTAATGGAAGTGTTCATGGAAATACTTATGATGCCCAGGGCAATTTAATTGAGCAGGTATCTATTGATATCCCACAGACTATTGCAGTAGCAAAAGCATTAGAGGATAATAATCTTGGTGTGAGGATCGCCCAGCACGGAATAACAGGTACGCCCAGGGATTTAATACACAACCATTTTCCGCATGGTGACATTGTTAAAGGAAATGTAGCAACTTTCTACCAGAATATGGTATGGGATATTTTCAAGGTATATGAGCCTGAACTGTATAATGATATATGGAACTGGACACTGGATACGTATAGGGACTCTGCCCCGGGCAAGGCAGACAATGAGATATTTGGTAAGTACTGCAAGTTTGCTATAAAACAGTTCTTTGATAGAATATATTCAGTACATGATGATACAATAAAGATAATCGATACGCTGGCATATGCTGAAACATTGATATTTTTAAAAGCGTTTAGGGCTGAAGGTACGGCTCAGATAGTTAGAAATGCAATTGGGTAAGTGAGCTATAATTAGTTCACTTTTTTTTTATTAATTCTAAGAATTTTTCTTTGTTCATTCCTGCTTGTTTTAAAATGTTAAGGA
>Ga0255426_10238_pt1 | contig 10812 bp, 7 predicted proteins | sample ANMaggSeSYBR02J9_FD_182666 | JGI IMG/M metagenome (GOLD analysis project Ga0255426, IMG submission 182666) | Sediment cell enrichment communities from methane seep in Santa Monica Basin, California, United Staets - ANME aggregate JGI... | ecosystem: Environmental > Aquatic > Marine > Cold seeps >...
CTTTGAATTCCAAATCATCAGGCAAGTTTGTTTGATCTACTTTACATATTTCGGTACGATTGATTTTTATTTTATGTTTTTTTGCTTTTGATTTTTTCTTCTTAGGAGGTTGAAGTTTTTTTCGTTCATCTTCTGAAGAAATATCCTCTTTTTGTTTCTCCTTATTGGCCAGGATATTAGGCTTGCTTTGTTCTCCTTTTAATAAATTGATTTCATCCCGTAACTTTTGGTTTTCTGTCTTCAATTTTTCGTTTTCTATGTGAACTTCTTCAATCAATTGAAGCAGGAAATGAATAGCTCGAGATACTTGTTCATCTGCAATTTCATCTGGATTAATATTCAGCGATTCTAATTGTTGTGTAATTGTTTTTGGGGTCATAGCAATATCTACTATTTAATTAAATTTATTTTCAAGATGTACATAATAATATTACTATCACATATTTTTTTCTATTTAGGCCAAATTATTAATCTAAAAAACTATTAATTACTAAGTCGACTTAAATAATGATGATATTAGTGAGCATTAAAAATAAAAAAATTTAGTTTTCCATAAGATTTGAAGCGGATACGGATCGTTTGTGATTGTACTCTGGAAATTTGGAACGTTTAAATTACCTAAACCGATTTCATTTTCCGAGACAATGCTAATATTTTCAATCCCTGATCGAATTGGTAGATGTAGGTCTATATTTATCTTGGGTAATATTGGTTTAAAGTCACTAAGAATGTAAGATGCTCCTTCGATAGTAATTAGATCAAATCCTTCTATAGACGTTAAATTATAATCAATAACCTCAATTGTAATCAATCTCCTATAAACATCATCGTCTAATTTTTCAGGGGCGATGAATGTCACATTATAGTCTTCGTTTATAGGCTTAGGTGGATTGATTGGCGGATCAAAAGTCATCCAAGGAATACCATATAATATGAATTGTACGCGAGCCTTCTTGTGCACACCAGCGTTAAAAGGATTCCAAACTTCATCAACATAATAATTTTTTTCAGCTTCTTTCAACGCTTCACCAATCGGGTTTGTAGTTTCTGATTCTTTTTTATATAGGTATTTATAAAAGTCATTGTAAACTTTCGTTGCATATGCATACCTATAGTTCTGCGATCTGCAATATGACCCCGAGGCAAGTATCGCACTTGCTCCATTATGCGAAAGCGACCAAACGAAATTATCTGTCCATTCGGGTTCCCATTTTGTATCATCACCATCGGTTACAAGACCTACTCTACAACCTCCGAAAGTGAATAATGGTCGATTTTCAGAAATTTCTTTTACATAACTATTAAAATGTGATGCAACTAAATAGTAGGAACCAGAACACCCTATTCTAGTATAATTAGAATGGCCAGCGTATGATAAAATTTTGTAACCTTTATGTTTATTCATCTCATTACGAAGTTGAAGTACTACCTCTGAGCTATCATCATCTGATATCGGTGGTTTGAAATCAAGTTGTTTATCGCTTAAAATCTTTTCAATAATTCCGACATTATAACTACTTGAATCAGTAGCCAAAATGGCTTTATTGTTATTATCAGATGGACCTTTTAAACCATTTTTTATAAACGTTTGCATATCTTTTGCTGAAGCTGAGCTTATACGTCCTATGCTAAGTTCAGGTATAATCCAATCGTCCAAACCTTCCCCACCCAAATCCGAATAATAATTATCTGTTGGGATATAATTATGATTTACTATTTCAAGTACTGGATCTTTCGAATCGGTATCGTCTTCCCATCTCAATATATCTGGATTATATAATCTATAAAATGGTATGATTTCATCCCCACCAACAATAGTTAAATATCTTGATTGCAATATTTTCTGCTTATGTTCAACTATCAGATCAATATCACGGGCTACTTCATTAATTGATTCAGATGGTATCCACGGGTAAGTTATTTTTTGATCCCAATCAGCCGCTAAACTACTGTAACGATCGACATAATACACAACATTACAAATTTCTTTTTTATTTATATCCTCATCCGAAATGTCATAAAGTGTATTTAAGAGCGATGTAGTTTCCGCGTTTTTACCAAATTTTTCATACAAAAGTTTTCTATTGGTGACAATTATTCCTGTACTATCTTGAACAACGTTAATAAGTCCACCATCAACAGATACTAACTTATCGGATACGAAAGTTTTTCCAGCAAACACTATCTTCTTCAATGGAAATAATGGTATTTTGAACCGCCAAATTATTTGTTTTTTACTATATGGCTCGATTTCAACATTTAAAGGATTTTGTATATTTTCTGGTCCAAAGTAATCATTTCTTGAATAAATTTCTGGGGTAACTCCATTTTCAAACAATACTGAGCAATCAAGTTCAACTTTAACATTCTGGGCTGTATCACCTGTATTTTCAATCTCAATTATAACATCTGTTTTATCGCCGTGAGCTTTGTTCACAACAACACCAGGCGGGGCATCTTCAATGAAAAGTTTTGATTTTATAGAGATTTTCTCAAACGCCTTGTACACTCCTTCTATCTCGTCCCACTCAATATATCCACCCTCAAATTCACAATATCCATACCCATCGATTTCTTTTTGGTCTCTCACTGGGAACCCAAGCCAGCTTGCCGTTCCACCCATAAAAGTATACAGATTGTCCAGATCACCATATGTCATATAAGTAATTATATAATGATCTCCACTGCCATGCCAGTGGAGATGTCCGTTCTCGAAGTCACTTACCCTGCCTGTCGTAGCCTTGAAGGAGGGGACAGCTTCTCGCTCATCACTCGTAACAAGACCTAATACGCTATTCGCATAACCTATACTACTCCATTTAGCAAAGATAGCTCCATGAATCTGAAATACATCTCCAGAAGTATGATTATATTCAAGAGCTCCCCTTTCTGTTCCATTTATAAAATTCTGATATTGGAAGGGTGTATCAAAATTGGAGTATTCAACCTCAGACATATCACTTACAGGATACCCGAGAACACTCTTTCCATATCCCATATCCGCCCATTTATCAAAAAATGGATTAACTATTGCATATGCATTCCCTTCCAGATCTCCATTAGTAAAGCACTCAATAGCCCCATTCTGGAAATTAACATATGAACAAATCACACCCAAACTATCTGGATCTCCCAATTCTTCTCCTGTACCCAGTGAAAGTCCGAAAGTCCTCTCACCGCCTTGATCATAATACTTATCAATTATAGCCTGGGTAATACTAATATCACTACCAGACGAGAACATCCCTGTTATCACTGCCGAGACATTTATCACATCATCAAAACTATATCCATTCCAGAGAAGTGCTTCCGGGGACGTGAAGTGATGCTTCTCCCCGCCCTGGATCAGATATACCTCTATATGTCCCTGCTCCCGGATAAGTAATCCATCCGACTCTGCCCCTATAGTAATAAATCTCGGACCCTGCGTATACGCACCAGGATCAAACTCACTAGCCGGCAGGGTATTCACACTTTCCCAGCCCGGCACCCCTGCCATATTATTGATCACATCCCAGTCTGTGACCCAATAGAGCTTGTTGTTCTGGAGCCAGTAGACCTCGGAGTGGCCTTCAAGCTGGAGGAGGGTTCTGTCCAGGGGGCCGGTGTGTGGAGTGTATGGTGACATTAGCGGGTATCTGTCTTCGCTGCTGCCGCCCGGGATTGGGTATGGAGTGTTACCGATGCCGTCGCCGTCTGGGTCGGTGCCGGTATAGTCTGAGTAGTAGTTGCCTTCGGAGCCGGAGTTCCACTGATTGGTGCCGGTATAGTCGCGAGCGTTGTAGTTTGTGTTGTCGATGAAGTTGTTGTGGTAGATGGTGTTATAGTCGCTCGAATAATGCAGAATGATACCGTAGTCGTTGTTCGAAGCGTTGTTGTTCGTCAACGTACTGCTGTTCGTACCATACAGGCAAATGCCGATGCCGGTTTTGCCGTAGGTGCTTAAGTAGTAGTTGTTTGAATTTGCTGTGTTGTTCTGGAGCATGCTGTTGCTCGAAAACAGCAGGTTGATACCATAGCCGTTGTTTGAAGCGTTGTTGTTCGTCAACGTGTTGTTGTTCGAATTTGATAGGAAGATACCAATACTGCCGACTCCGTTGCCCGATGCGATATTGCCAATGAGGTCGTTTTTATTCGAATTATATAGACGAATGCCACTTTGGTTGTTCGAGTTTGCTATGTTATTCTGCAGCGTATTGTCGCTCGAAGTATATAGGCCGATACCTTCGTAGTTGTTTAAGTTTGCGATGTTGCTCTGTAGCATGTTTTCGCTTGAATGCACCAAACCGATGCCGTTGTTATTGTTCGATGCGATGTTGCCAGAAATGCTGCAGCGATTCGCATTGATGAGACAAATCCCATGCCGGTAAGTTGCCCCCGTCACCGTAAATCCAGAGATATTCACCCCATCCACAGTCACCTCAAATACATGATCCTCCGCATCCGCCGCCTGCACTGTCACCACACTCGCCCCCTTCCCGATCAGCGTGAGCTGTTTATTCACATTCACATTCTCATAATACGTACCGCTCCGCACCTCAATCGTATCCCCTGCATTCGCCGCATCCACCGCTGCTTGAATACTTGTAAAATCCGCACTGCCAGAATCATCCACAACCCACGTCGCACACGCTGCCGTATTTACCAAAACAAAAAGTATCATGATGGCAACTACCAGCATATCTAACAATCTGGTCATACTACTGCCTCCATATGCGTAATAAGATAATCTAATCTACCGATATTTTCTTTGAATAATATAACCGTTTCTATCTCTTCTGCATAAATTGTAATTACAGGCATTGCTGGCTTCATTAAGGAGTGAATTGTACAATATTTTATAATTGATTCCCTTGTAAAAATCTTCTTAATGTAATTGCATACTTTACGAATACTAAATGTATAAAGACCCCTTTTATTCATTTTACTGCCTCACCTATTTTTATTTACCAATCCGGATATCAATTAAAAAGTGGTTTTTCAAAATCTATGATTCCACCCTGTTTAATAAGAAATTGAAAAATCATATTAATCTTTCTATTTGTTCTTAATATTTTTGTTTATTTATAATTATTTCATAAGATATGGGGCATTATATCGAAAATACTGGCAATATTGATCTTGTATTCCTGTGCTGCAGTATACCTCCCTATTCTGATTATGATACAGATATCCTACACTCCACACAAAAAGTTATACAGAACAATACCCCTCTGACTCATTGTTATATAAACCCAACCCGGTGCAAGAACCGGGACTATCCCAGGAACTAAACAAAACCAAAGGACATATCACTCCAGATTCCAATTCTGTCAAAATGAACACAACAGAAAATACATTCCCATCAAATCCCCTAACCAGGCCCTGAGATAAAAATACAGATAACTGCCAACAAACACCTTTCAGATACATCATACAGTGATGTTTTCGAGACCCACGGCAAATTCGGTGTCAATGAGCCCTCTGGACTACTGTGCCTTATAGGTTGCATCAACTTCCAAGTGTTAGATTATGAAGGGCATAGGTCATATGGACCAATTCCAAAAACAAATGATTTCAACAATTATATTAGACGCAGATTTACACTGATTTACGCAGATGCAACCTTAATATTCTCACTTCGTTCACATTTTCTAATCTTCAGCTTCTTCGAATCTTCTAATCCTAATTCCTCAGGAATTTCGGTCAATAAAATTCGAGTGGTAGCGAGGATTTTATTCTCCAAAACCTCTGTTTATAAAATTATTCAAATACTATTTGCAGCAAAAGAACAACAAGCACTCAATAATTGAACAATTACACTATTCCACAGGATGTCTCATCAAACAACCAGACACCCGTTTTGCCTGTACCACGAAATACTCAACAATTCCAATACCGAAATTCTGATTAAAAATAGGCCAGAAAAAGTTATATGCCGGATTGTATACTAATCCGTCCTCGAAAAAGTGTGCACCGAACGCGATTGCATTAACCACAGCAAATATCCCGGATGTGGATGCATTTTCTTAAATAGATACTTTTATTTGCTTACAGATGTATACATATGTAACATGATTGTTTCAAATGCTTCAACTCTAATTCTTTTTGCAAAAGTGGGAATAATCCACGAATTTCTCAATGAATTTGGAGAAATAACAATTCCTGAGGAAGTCGAAAAGGAAATAGCAGTAGGAAATACATTCGATTCTAAAATATTGAAAAAAGTAATTAAAGAGAATCATATTACAGTGAAACCAATAAAATCAAATACATCGAATGTTTTAAAAGAATTCAGAATGCATGAAGGTGAAGCTGAAGCATTCATTTTATTTAATGAGTGCAATGCGAAAGCGATTTTAACGGATGATGGAGAACTGATTAAGTTATGCAAACTGTTTGAGATTCCATTTATCAATGCTTTAGCTATCATAACACACATGTTTGAAAAAGGTATATTGACACAAACAGAAGCCTGTAAATATTTAAAAAAATTGAATGATTACGGAAGATATTCCAAAAATATATATATTTATTTTAAACAGGAGGTGAAATGTCCTTGACAATATCAGTCCGGTATGAACCTGCAAAAGACCTCGAGTTCATGACAAAATTGTTTGGCGTAAATAAATCCAAAATGCTGCGCGAATTAATCGATGAAGGCCGAAAAATGAAATCCATCGTGCTTTATAAGCAAGGTAAAGTAAGCTTAGGACTTGGAGCAAAGATCGCAAAACTTTCTATCTCAGAATATATAGATCTGTTAAAAGAATATAATATTCCAATTAATATTGATATTGACGACGCTAAAAAAGCTCTTCAATATGCCAGAACTGTCTTTTAAATTTTTCTAGCTTTCAGGTCATAACTATGAAATTCAAAGTTGTTATCATAGAAGGCGAAGACGGATGGTATGTAGTTGAAGTCCCCTCTCTTCCAGGGTGCATTTCCCAGGGAAAAACAATCGAAGAAGCTTTGAAGAATATTAAAGAAGCTATTGAACTCCACCTGGAACCAGATGAAGACTTTATTACAGTAGGTTCCGGGCAAATTGCAGAGGTAACTGTTTGACCAGATTGCCTGTTATCTCAGGAAAAAAAGTACACCTGAATTAACGATCAAACTAACCATTCCCCTCCATGAGACTCTTGATAGAGGAACTCTCAAAAGTATAATCAAAAGCTCTGGTCTCACAACGGAAGAGTTCGTTGAATTGCTATAAATCTTTTTTCGTTCGCATTTACTTAAACTACATCCTGCGTATAAAGCAAACCACAAAGATTCCCATTATTACCAATAACATAGAAAATCCGGGAATAACAAGATCCTCCTCATCACCAGAACTTGTTTGGACCGGAGCCGGAGATATTGTCTTCAAAGGTATAGGCGTATCTGTAGTTGTCGTATTCATTCCACTCACATTAGATGATATATTTAAATTTGAAGTATTAGTAAGCTGCATTGTGGTCTTTGCAATCACTCTGGCATAATTATATTCTACGATCTTCTGGCTGGGTGATTCAAGTGAATCTGCAAACTCATATGCACTTACAGCCAGTACAGGTTCTATACCTGCATTCCTTACCTCTTCAATAGCTATCCTTGCCGAATCAGCACTGCGGTTGATCTTGGTATCCACATCAGCATAACCCAGCAGACTAATTGCTGTACTGGCCTGTTCTGCTGCCAGTAATGAATCAAAGATAGCTCCACTGTAATATCCTCTTTCATATTCGATCTTGGCTCTATCAAGCGACTCCTCAGCTTCCTGTAACATGCTCATGAGTCCGTGCCAGCTTTCCATTTCATGGATAATAGTCTCTGTGTAGATGACAACAGATGAGGCTGTACCCACATACCACCCGGCTCTGTCTTTCAATACGGTCTCTGGTGTGATAGTATTCGAATTAGCCAGTGATAGCCACCACCCAACTGTCTGGGCTCTCATAGATGCCTGGGCAAGGATCTCAATGAACTGTCTATCAGAATCTGCTGATCTTGCATCTTCTAAGAACTGTTCTGCCATTACTACCCTGATCTCGGCAGCACCCATACTGTCCACATCCACAACCCCACCATCTTTGAATGCATCCACTTCCTGGCGGCTCTTATTGATCTCCAGGGTCACCTGTTCCAATAGATCATTAAGATACTCATTTTTATCCTCAGCATTCTGGTTCTCGTATTCCTCATACCATAATATGAACTTCAGGTTCTTCAGGATCAGCAGACCGGTATTAGTAGCTGCATAATACTGCTGATCATCATATTGGTCATATCCGTATCTTAATAATTCTTCCTGGGATTGTAAAATATCAGAAAATTGCGTAGTCTCATTAAGTGCTTTGTGATATAATAGATTTGCATCACTCAGTACATTAGCAGACAGAGGGCGTAGAGTATTCAGGTATTCAGCCGACCATACGCCTTTTGGTGGTATGGAAATATTGATCCGGTTACCTGTGAATAATTCTACTGTCTCCTGGATATTAGCTACTTCCACCACGTTGACGTTTTGTTTTTTTCCTCTCTCTATTACATCTACCAGGACAGGTTCGTCTTCGATCATGATAAATGGCCCTCCCTGAACTGTTTTTCTATTAGAGATCATTACTTCGGTCTGGCCTTCGGGTACAATGAATAATGTTGCACCATGCTGAGCTACTGCATCTAGTTTATAAGGAATTCCACCTACCGGTCCTATACTGCCGTCAGGGTTTATCATTCCGGTCATCACTACATCCTGTGATAACTCCCAGTTCATTATATCGGCAATAGTAGCAACAGTAAGTGCAGCACCGGCTGAAGGGCCACCAATGATAGGGGAAGTGACTTCAATAATAAAATAAAAATCATATTCGCTCGGATCTATACCTGTTACATCAGAAGCTACAAGAGTTGCCATTCTGGCTGAACCCTGCAGGTCCATCTGGGTATAGGGTTGAGTATCTACAAATACGTGACCATTACCTGGTGTTACAATTACCGTAGCATTTAGTAGAACCCCGGATTCACCATCATGTGTAGAATATGCAGCCACTATTGGAACTGTTATTCCTTCCTCCATATTAAGTGCACAAGCAGGTGTAACAAATAAAATAGTCAGGATAATAGCTAAAATGAACCTCATACCGAAGAATATAAGGTATATATTAATAAGTGTTATGGTAAATTTTATCTATTAAAATTCTCAAATAAAAAAAGTAAAAAGAAAATAAAGCTAAAAATTGGGATGATTGATGTTTTGCAAACATATGGTGCTGACATGAAAAAAAATCCTCATATTCACAGCATTGTTACTGAAGGTGGTTTCGATAGAAATAAAAATTGGATACATGTAGACTTTATACCATATCCATTTTTCAATAATCTGTGTTAATCCGTGTCTATATTAATCTTTCATTTTACCATACTTTTTGAAGTGGATACGAAAGTAGACTATATTCGGTTCAGCAATTCCGCATACCAATAAGTGCTGTTGGCACCATACAAAGCGTCATTTATCAAGGTTTAATGATGAAAAAATGTCGAGTAAAGCCCATCTTCGATACGGTATAAATTCTATCACTCCTTCCTCCACATGCATCGTTTCGCTATAATTTAATGTAACGATCAATCCACGCTCCATATTGAACCCTCGCATAGCATTTCGCAGTCCTTCTACCTCACGTTTCTTTGTATCTACGTCTGAAACATCAAGACAAACATTGATCAATGCACCTGGTTCGGTTCCTTTCCAGATCAGAAAGTCAACTTCCTTTTTGTTCATAAAGCGGTACATTTCATACCCTGCTCTTCTGAGGTCAAGGAATACCGTATTTTCCAGTAATTTCCCGCGGTCTGATGAAAAACGGTGTGAAACAGTCATTAAAATACCATTATCCACAGCATATACCTTCCGTGGACTTCGCTTTCTCTTGCCTGCGGAAAATGAATGTGTGCTTAAGAAGAAGAGCAGATACGGCTCTTCAAGATACCTGGAGTATCGTTCGACCGAATCAAGTGAAATACGACCATCAAGTGCGCGTCTTGTACTGTTGAGCGTAACCGGACCCGGGACAGATGCTATGAATGTCGTTGCCACAGCTTCTAACTTCTCAATCTCCCGCACCTCATACCTGCGGGCTACATCATGGTTGATGATATCGCGGTATATCTGAAGTATCATTTTTTCTTTAAGATCAGGCTGGGGTGTTAGAACAACTGCAGGAAAAGTTGATGCTGAAATATACTCTGATGATAGACTCTTAATTCTTTCAACGTCTGCCAGCGGGTCATCAGGATCGATATCATGAAATCTGAGGTATTCAGATAAATCCAGTGGAAATACTTCCAGATCAAGATGCCGTCCAGTGAGTAATGTTGCCAGTTCCTTCGAAAGCAGTTCTGCTGATGAACCCGAAACAATTATGTGCAGGTTCAGGTTCATCTCCTGTTGAATTCTAACCCACCGCTCCCATTGGGGAAGCTGCTGGACTTCATCAAGGATCAGGTAGTTCACACCGTCCGGATCAACAAACGCTCTGTGTGCTGTTACAAGCTGGTCAAGAAGAAGGGGTCCGTCTTGAATGGATAATCTGGGATCTTCGAAGTTTACATACATTATCTGCGATGCTTTAGCTGCTTTAATTTCAATCAGGTGGTGTATGAACTGGGTCAGGATCGTGGTCTTGCCGCATCTTCTAACACCTGTTACTACAATTACCTGCCCTGTTGATGTAAGTCTGCAAAGTTTGTTTAAATATTTCGGACGGGTGATACCTGTGAAAGGTCTGGCTCTCCAGAAATTGAATGGATTTAATATTTCGATCAGTTCTCGTTCATCCATAGTGG
>Ga0255426_10240_pt1 | contig 10794 bp, 7 predicted proteins | sample ANMaggSeSYBR02J9_FD_182666 | JGI IMG/M metagenome (GOLD analysis project Ga0255426, IMG submission 182666) | Sediment cell enrichment communities from methane seep in Santa Monica Basin, California, United Staets - ANME aggregate JGI... | ecosystem: Environmental > Aquatic > Marine > Cold seeps >...
TAATATATCAAGCTATACTTGAAATCTTATGAAAAAACACCAATTACTCAATAGAAACAAGCAAAATTAAAATGTGTGGAACCTGTAATGCGCAACATAACTATATACGGATCAATTATTATTTTTATAATATTCATATTTTCTCTTGTATCTACTAACGCTTCCCAGATACCTGGAACTGCCAATATCAATAACCAAAATGCAATTGTTTTACAAAACGCACAGTTCATTACTACTGATTATACCTTACAAACCACACAATCAGGGCAGGTATTATCATCTCTTCCTGATGATACCCCGGGTTACTATATTGTACAGTCTACGAGTTATGTGACTGATGAATGGAAACAGGGTATAACAGATACAGGTGCAATATTATTTGATTATATCCCAAACAATGCTTTTATTGTACGGATGAACTCTTCAGTAAAGGCACGGGTAAAGGCGCTGGACACTGTTCAATGGATCGGTATTTACCAGCCATATTATAAAATAAGTCCTGGACTCTCAGGATCTTATTCCACATACTCAAATGCAAAACAAACAGTCTATATGAACATTACTGTACTGCTATTTGATGCACAGGACAGTATACACATCTCAAATGAGATACAGGAACTGGGCGGCGTTATCACAAGCTACGAAGGAGATATTCTACAGATCAGGATCGAGAGTTCGAAGATAGCTGATATCGCTGCTATACCAGGAGTTTGCTGGATCGAGAAGCACAACCTGTTTGTGATATTAAATGATGTGGCTGCCAATATCACGAATGTCTATGAAACACGAAATACCCATGGCTTAAACGGCAGCGGGCAGATAGTGGCTGTAGCAGATACCGGGCTGGATACGGGTGTTAATGACGCTTCAATGCATGATGATCTTGAAGGTCGGATCATTAAGATATATGATACCGTTGGAGATAATGATGCATCAGATATACTTAGCGGTCATGGAACACATGTTGCGGGATCAGTACTTGGCGACGGCTCATGTTCTAACGGGCAGTTCAAAGGAATGGCACCACAGGCTGAACTTATATTTCAAGCAGCCGGTTTCTCGAATGATTGGTTAAATATCCCGGATGGCCTGGATAACCTTTTTTTACAGGCATATGATGACGGAGCAAGAATCCACACAAACAGTTGGGGAACAAAAGATGAAAAATATTATGGAAATTATACATCAGAATCACAGAGCGTTGATGAATTCTTATGGAATCATCCTGATATGGTAATTCTTTTTGCTGCAGGAAATTGTGGTATACACGGAAGTAACACAGTTTTAGCGCCCGGTACTGCTAAGAATTCTATTACCGTAGGAGCGTCTGAAAACGATAGACCGGATAAAGGCAATAGAGCTGATAACATCAATGATATTGCTACTTTTAGCAGTAGAGGATTTACAGACGATAACAGGATCAAACCTGATGTTGTTGCACCTGGTACTTATATTATTTCGACAAGATCAAGTAAAGCAAGCAGGACAATGGGATGGGGTAACTATGATGCAAATACCAATTACATATATGGGGGTGGAACAAGTATGTCCACACCCATTGTTGCAGGTACGGCCGCACTTATCAGACAGTATTATTTGCAAAATGAAAATATATCGCCTACTGCTGCTTTGATAAAAGCCACATTAATAAACGGTGCTGTCAATCTGAACCATCCTCTTAATAATCAGGGCTGGGGGCGTGTGGATATTGAGAACTCCTTATTTCCAAAATCGCCGGGGATCATGCAGTATCATGATAACATCTGCCTGAGTACATCCGGAACATGGAACGTCAGGTATTATTCTAACAACCCTTCTGAACCACTGCGAGTTACCCTTGTATGGACTGACTATCCTGGGGCAGTCTTTACCGGGATAAAGCTGGTAAATGATCTCGACCTGATAGTAACAGGTCCGGGTGGAGATTATACGGGAAATGGTGGTGACAGCATAAATAATGTTGAACAGGTTGAACTATTACATCCGGCAAATGGTATATATGATCTCATAGTAAAGGGTACCAATATTCCGCAAGGACCCCAGCCGTTCGCACTTGTCATCTCAGGTGCATTGAGTCCTTATTCTGATTGGAAAGAAGAATGGATGGGTGACAATTCAGAAGAAGGACAGACTGTCACTACGTCTGAACTTCAGGATGCAATTCATCACTGGCTGAATGATATACCTGTAAGAAGATACATAATGTCCCCATCTGATCTACAGGAGATTATTGCAGTGTGGCTATCATCATAAAAAAGGAAGTTATATGAATAAAATCCTCGCTAACGCTCGGATTTTTTATCTGAGGCTCTCGGAAGAGCCGAAGATTAGAAGATTCGTAGAATCTTTGTTTGAGGCTCTCGGAAGAGCCGAAGATTAGAAGATTCGTAGAATCTTTGTTTGAGGCTCTCGGAAGAGCCGAAGATTAGAAAATGTGAAATAGTTTCAGTATTTCAAGTTATATTTGATATACTATGAAAAGCAATACATTATACTTATCCCGGTATTTATCGTGATTACTACAACAAATAAACATTATGGAATAAAAAAATGAACAAACACAAACTACTTAACCAAAATGAGCAAAATTAGAATGTGTGGGACTTATAATGCGCAATATAACTATATACGGATCAATTATTATTCTTATAATACTAACATTTTCTCTTATACCTACAAACGCTTCTAAGATAAATGAAGCTGTTAATGTCAATGACCCAAATGCAATATTATTAAAAAATACACAGTTCATCACTACTGATCATACCTTACAAGCCGTACAATCAGAGCAGGTATTATCATCTTTTCCTGATGATACCGACGGTTACTATATTGTGCAGTCTACGAGTTATGTGACCGATGAGTGGAAACAGAGTATAACAGATACAGGTGCAGTACTATTTGATTATATTCCGAACAATGCCTTTGTTGTGCAGATGAACTCTTCGGTATTGGCACAGGTAGAGGCGCTGGATACTGTTCAGTGGATCGGTATTTACCAGCCATATTATAAAATAAGTAATGGACTCACAGTATCTTACTCCACATGCTCAAATGCAGAACAATCAATCTATACGAATATTACTGTACTGCTGTTTGATGCACAGGACAGTATGAATATCTCAAATGAGATACAGGCACTTGGCGGCGTTATCACAGACAATGTAGAATATATTCTACAGGTCAGGATCGAAAGTTCGAAGATAGCTGATATCGCTGCTATACCAGGAGTTTGCTGGATCGAGAAGCTCAGCCAGTTTGTGATATTAAATGATGTGGCTGCCAATATCACGAATGTCTATGAAACACGAAATACCTATGGCTTAAATGGCAGCGGGCAGATAGTAGCTGTAGCAGATACAGGGCTGGATACGGGTGTGAATGATGCTTCAATGCATGATGATCTTGAAGGGCGGATTATTGAGATATATGATACTGCCGGAGATAATGATGCATCAGATATATACAGTGGTCACGGAACACATGTTGCAGGATCCGTACTGGGTAATGGTTCTTGTTCTAATGGGAAGTTCAAAGGAATGGCACCGCAGGCTGAACTTATATTTCAAGCCGCTGGTTTCCCGACTGATACGTTATATTTTCCTTTGTTACATAACCTTTTTTCCCAGGCATATGATAAGGGAGCAAGAATTCATACTAACAGTTGGGGAACATACGAAGAAATTTATTATGGAGAATATACATCAAAGTCACAGAGCGTTGATAATTTCTTATGGAATCATCCTGATATGGTAATTCTTTTTGCTGCAGGAAATGAAGGACCTGAAAATAATACCATTTCATCACCTGGTACTTCTAAGAATGCTATTACTGTTGGAGCGTCTGAAAATAATAGGCCGGATAAAGACAATAGAGCTGATAACATCAATGATATTGCTACTTTAAGCAGTAGAGGATTTACAGATGATGGACGTATTAAACCTGATGTAGTAGCACCAGGAACATTTATTATTTCTACAAACTCAAGTGTCTCAAAGGAAAATGGATGGGGTGTATATGATGAATATTATGTCTATATGGGCGGTACAAGTATGTCCACTCCTATTGTTGCAGGTACAGCCGCACTTATCAGACAGTATTATTTGCAAAACGAAAGTATAACACCTACTGCTGCTTTGATAAAAGCCACATTAATAAACGGTGCTGTCAATCTGAGTCATCCACTAAACGACCAGGGATGGGGACGTGTGGATATTAAAAACTCCCTATTTCCAGCATCACCAAGGGTCATACAGTATCATGATAACATCTGCCTGAGTACATCCGGATCATGGAACTTTAAATATTTTTCTAACAACCAATCCGAACCACTGCGAGTTACTCTGGTATGGACCGATTTTCCAGCAGCCCTTTCTGCGGCAAAAACACTGGTAAATGATCTTGACCTGAAAGTAGCAGGTCCGAATGGAACATATTTAGGAAATGGCGGTGATACCATTAATAATGTTGAACAGGTTGAACTATTATCTCCGGTAAATGGTATATATAATATCACAGTGAGCGGTACCAATATTCCACAAGGAGGACCACAACCGTTCGCACTGGTCATTTCAGGCGGACTTGACCTTCCACCAACAATATCAGATGAGTTTCCTGCAAATAATTCATATACAGGCAATAATACTACTTTAGTATATGTCAATATCACAGATATCGGGAGTGCAGTTAATGAGAGTTCTATTAATATGACTATAAACGGGGAACTTGTTAATATCACAACTACCTCAATCACTAATGGCTTTAAGGTACAGAACCTGACAGTAACACCTTACGATGAAAAAATTGTAACCTGTTCGGTAAATGCTTCCGATATTAATTCAAATCACAAGACTTACTCATGGTCATTCACTGTAGATATCACACACCCAACTTCCAACACTCCGGAAGATACGAATTATTTAGCTGATTCCACAGTAAATTTCACAAACTGGATACTCAATGACAAGCACCCCGGATATTACCGGGTACTGCAAAACGGCACTCAAATAGTAGAACCAACACTATGGAGCAATAACACAAACATCACAGTACCTGTAAATACCAGTGCTGGTATAGGCGATTTTAACTATACGATCCAGTATAACGATAGTGCAGGTAACAGTGGTATACAGGATACGGTTATTATTAATCTAACTGATGAAACTCCCCCCATTCTATCCAATAATACTCCTGCAACCGGAACTACTGACCTCACACCACCTACTATCAGCATAAAGGCAACTGACGGGGGTACATATGTCAATGCCAGCAGTGCAAATATGACAGTGGACGGTAAGCAAGTAGTTCTTACCAATACCAGTTCCGGAGTAACATATACTTTTACAAATGATACAGCAACTACATACAACCACAGCGATACAGTCAATGTAACATTCAGTGTTTCAGATAATGCAGGACATGTATCAAATAAATCATGGATGTTCTATATTGATAATGTTGCATCCATGATCAGTATTACATCACCGGCTAATAACTCATCGACTTCAGGCAGTTCAATTACAGTATCAGGTACAGTCAACGGTACAGGTTCACCACCTGATATTACTGTTACTAACAATACCGGTACTATCGATAGCACACTTACTAACTTTAGCGGTACTTTTAGTGCATCAGTACCTCTATTGATGGGTGCAAATATCATTTACGCAAACGTCAGCGACCAGGCTGGAAATACCAATACTACCTTTATTAATATTACACGTATTGAGCCAACATATCGATCAAGCAGTGGCGGTGGAGGCAGCAGTGTCGGCGGTGGTGGAAGTAGTGAAGCGTATGAGAACATAGAGGCAAAAGAAACACAAAGAGTATTTGTCAGTAAATATAACCAGATCGAGTTCCTTTTTGAAAAAAATGAGAATGATATTGAGTATATCAAATATCGAGCACTAAAAAATACCGGGACAGTCTCTGCAACCGTTGAGATATTAAAAAATACTTCTACAATAGCCGGACAACCGCCATCAGGAATAGTATACAAGAATATCAATATGTGGGTCGGTAAAAAAGGATATGCCACCGATAAAAATATGGAAAATCCAGTGATCGGATTTAAAGTTGAGAAGAAATGGATTGAGAGCAATGATCTTGAACATGGTTCAATTACACTCAACCGCTATTATAATGAAGAATGGATCTCGCTGCCTACATCAAAGACCAATGAGAGTGCATTATATATACATTTTGAATCACAGACATCCGGTTTCTCACCTTTTGCTATTACAGGACCTAAAAAGCTACAGACCCCATCATCTTCTCCACAATCCCAGGGAGATGACGCATCCATAGATGAAACATCATCTACACAAGAAGATCAGGAAGAAGAAGAAGGATCTATATTTGATAAGATCTTTTCAATAAATGGTATAGGAGCTAATGGATCTTTTTTTATATTAGCAATAATGGCAGGTATTTTAATATATAACAGGAAACGGAAAGAGTCAATCTAAAAATCATGCACCGTTCAATGTGAATTCCTCTACCCACTCAAAACCGAACTCTTCCATATACCTGGTGCAAGACTGTTCAAATTGTTTCTTCTTAATCCATTTTTTAGAGGAATCTTTTTCTTTCATAATAACCGGATCATACACCTTTTTGTTGTTTAATAGACATTAGTTCATTCTCTAATGTAAAGTTATCTGCTTTATAAATTATCAAGGAAATACATATCAATACAAAGGATGCCAGACCAATGACCAAAGGGAAAATGACCTGTGATCCTGTGATCCCTCCGCCGCCCGGACCAATTACTGTTGGATGATGTGCTGCTGACCACAACCTGATACTAAAAAAACTGATAGGTACACTGATAAATCCAATTATTCCAAAAACAGCACAAAGACGTGCCTTTTTCTCAGGACCGTCTATGGCCTGCCTGATCAATAAATAAGCAAGATAAATAAAAAAAAGCACTAATGAAGTATTTAACCTGACATCACCCGGCGGCCAGTAATGTCCCCATGCTGCTTCGGCCCATATGGAACCTGTGACCGGACCCAGGCCTGCAAATAATAATCCCACTTCTGCTGATGCCACTGAGTAGGTATCCCATTTCTGCCTGGCCTCACGCAGATAAAGAATGCTGAAAATAAATACGAGCGAGAATGCCAGGTAGGCTGTTAGTGCTATGGGAATATGGAAATAAGCGATATAAAAGCTATTAACATAATTTATCCATTCAGCCTGCGTAGTTGTATATTGGGTCTCTCCGTTAGAGTCAATATAAGTTCCTCTTTCACCTGGATTTATCGGCACAGGTGCATAGAAAAAGAGGACACTGATTGATAAAAGTACCAGAATAAAAGTGACTATATATAGGAATTTTTTATTATTATTTTCCATATTCATTTGCTTGTTTATTGATCTGCTTTTATTAAACCTTTTTCAATGTCCTGTTTTACAGGCTGTCTCAAAACTAAATTTCCCATGAAAAAGGAGTTAAATTAAGCCTTTAAATCAAGAAATAAAGTTAAAAATTTTCAATTTTGGGACTTTTAGGACAGCCTATTTAGTATTATTGTATCCACTTCAAATTTAAGGGTAATATAAAAAATATTAGACAGGATTGATAGAGTCAGAATGTATTTTTTTTCAGACACGGATTAACACTGATTTACACAGATTATTGAAAAAAGGGATATAGTATTTTACGACAGAGTCAAAATAGCATCATATGGCCTAATAGATAATTACATAACACGGATTAACACTGTCTACCACGGCAACCTTAAATCCGTGTAACCTGCACGCCCTTCAGGCGTAGCAGGCACTCAACTCCGCAGGAGGTGAGTGTATCTGTGTTACCTGCACGCCCTTTAGGCGTAGCAGGCACTCAACTCCGTAGGAGTTGGGTGTATCCGTGTCTGAAAAAATGCTTTTGAACTGTATAAAGAGGTGCTAATTACCCTTTAATTTGAAGTGGATACCTAAAATGCTAATTTAATAATTTCAGCTTATAATGAATCATCCGAAAAGGTTAATAGGGATGTAATTACTATAAAGCACAATTATCAACGTGTCCATAACTATTTTAATGGTGAGGATACCTATTAATTTCGAAAAATACTATGGGACAATTAAACCGTATTATTTTTTTAAATATCGTATCGTGCATTATGAAGTGCATGAAAAACCAGCACATATCGTTGGAAAAGGAGGACTAATGGGTAATGCTACAAGAACTACAAAAAGGGAAATCGGATCTAAAAATCAAATCTGAGGAGAATAAGGAAAAACGTAACAAGCTTAATGCACAGGCAAGTGAACTGGCTACCAAACGAAATGAACTCAATAAACGGACTAAAGAACTCATTGATGAAGCACAGGAAATTAAAATTTTACGAGATATTAACAATGAATCTGTCCGTGAGAATAAAGCCAAACGCGATGAATATAATGAAAAAGCCAATAAGGTCTATGCCAAAATTGATAAAATAAGGAAAGACCTGAATCTAAGTGACGGACCGTCTCTAAAAGAAATGCGACGGGAAATTGATCATCTTGAATTCAAACAGCAAACAGAAGTAATGAACTCTAATAAGGAAAGAGAACTGGTCGAAAGGATCGGTCATCTCACTGAAGAGTTTAAAAGAAAGAAGACCCAGCTTGAAGGTAACCAGGAATTAAAGGATCTTCTTGAAGAAGCGCAGATCAATAGAGATCAAGCCTCTGAATATCATAATGTAGTAAAACAATTTGCAGATGCTGCACAGGAATATCATGAAAATATGATAAAGATATTCAAGGAAGCTGATAAAGTACGGGCAGAATCCGATAATATCCATAAACAGTTTGTCGAAATACAGGAATCTGCAGATGAACAACATCGACTTTTCATAAAAGCTCAAAAAGAAATTCGTGATTTTGATAAGATCATAATTGGTCTCAAGAGAAAGAGTAAACAAAGTAAGATCACTACAGCTAAAGCCCAGATCAAGAAAGAAGCAGAAGAGATATATTCCCAGTTCAAATTGGGTGAAAAGATCAGTACCGAAGATCTACTTTTGCTCCAGAGATCAGGACTGGTTTAGAAACGCAAGCGATATATCAAACCTTTATAGCGGTTTTCTGATAATAGAAAGGAAATATGACAATTGTGACATATGATAGTCGCTAATACAGGTAAAGGTGAAGTAGGCAGGAATACGCACCGTATAGCGCAATATGCCCAACTTGCTATGATGCTTGAGGTGTGTGCCACTCCAAAACCAGGTAATGTGGATAGAGATCATAACTATCCGGATACCAGGTTCGAGCATTTCCTGGCCTCGGCAGTAAGTGTATATCCAGTCCTTAAAAAAGCTTCTACAGGTACCAAAGGAATTGGCGTATATATTCATAAGGCAGTACTTGAAAGTGCAAAATGGCAAAGTGGCGGTAATACGCACTTCGGAGCATTTATTCTTTTAATACCGCTTGTCATGGCTGCTGGCAGACTTGAGACCATCAACAAACCTTATGATATATCCACGAAGCTTAGACAAAATACCATACAACTGGTAAAAAATACTACGGTAGAGGATTCTGTAGAGCTATATCATGCTTTTAACGCAGCAGGTGTAAGGGTCAAAGAAGTACAGGATATGGACTTAAAAGACCTCACCACTTCAATCGAAACTATTAAAACCCGGGGAACAACCCTATACCAATTGATGGAGATCTCGTCTTCATATGATATGATCGCAAGGGAATGGACCACTGGTTATCCACTAACGTTCGCCTGTGCAAATAGCATTCTAACCAAGTACGAATCCATTAATATCAATGATGCTGTAGTATGGACCTTCCTTGAGATACTTGCCCGTAATCCTGATACTTTCATTCAGACCAAGTCAGGTTTATCCACAGCACAGAATGTGTCTGACCAGGCCGGGAAGATTATTCAGAAGATCAACAGATCAGGATTTAATAATACCAAAGAAGATATCCATTTATTTGATGAGCAGTTGATCATATCAGGTATAAATCCCGGCTCTACCGCAGATATTATAGTAGCCGGTCTTTTTATTGCACTTATGGGTGGACTGTCCTTTTGAAAAGAGATCCAAAAGAATACGGGATCGGAGAAGGTATTAACGAGGTTATTGTTACTACACGATCCTTAGACGGCAAACCGAATGCTGCACCTGTGGGGATTATTAACGACAAAGGGATTTTCAAAGTAAAAGTATTTAACGGGTCACATACCAGTACCAATGTCATAGATACAGGTCTTCTTGCTGCCAACATAATAGGTGACCCTGTATTATTTGTGCGCTGCGCGTTAGGAGACCTTGATACCGGGATGTTTACAATGATCCGGACAGATACTGGAATAACTTTTCCCATACTTGCACAATCTTCTGCCTGGGTTCTTTTTAAGGCTGATCATACATCCGAAAGCACCGCGATAACAGCACAACTTAGCATGATCGCGGGTAATATTATCAACCAGGAACTTAAATCTGTGAACCGCGGGTTCAATGCAGTGATAGAAGCATTAGTGATTGCGTCACGATATAAAGTGTTTAAAGATGAGACATATTTAGACAGGATAAAGTCATATGGCAGTCTGGTAAATAAATGTGGTGGAACCAGTGAAAAAGAAGCATATGACTTGATAATAGAGTACCTGCGATGATAAATAACCACTTATTCTTAACATCTAAGACGGTTGTTCAACCTCAGAGGAAGTTACATTTATCCAGTGTGCGTCTTTGGTTTATATAATCCGAAAAAACCCTGACCTTTATCATTTCCGTTTCATTTGATCCCACATAGGCTATTGTTGAT
>Ga0255426_10237_pt1 | contig 10760 bp, 10 predicted proteins | sample ANMaggSeSYBR02J9_FD_182666 | JGI IMG/M metagenome (GOLD analysis project Ga0255426, IMG submission 182666) | Sediment cell enrichment communities from methane seep in Santa Monica Basin, California, United Staets - ANME aggregate JGI... | ecosystem: Environmental > Aquatic > Marine > Cold seeps >...
TTATAATAAAAAATTATGAGGTTAAAGAAAATGAAAGTTGGATTGAAAAGAATATTGTCAACTCTATTGAAAGCTTTTGTGTTGATTTTGGTTTCTAATATAATTATACCTGCTATAGCAGGGAATCCAATATCAACAGATGAAAATCAGACTGAAAATTCCTATTCCACAACAGCAGATTGTTGGTGTGATCTCAGATGGTCAGGAGATGGAGTATGGCCAACCAAACAAACCTATTCTCAAAACGAAAATATCGAGTTTTATATGCAGTTTAAAAATTATGCACAGGATTGCAGTTATATTATTGACTTCCAGTTATATCATCCATCTGGTGAGCTTATGGACTGTTACTATTACTCCGAATATGGTGACATTGAAATTGATACTATTAATAAAAGTTCAGTTATATTTATTCCTGATCCTGATACAGGTTGGGATTTAGGAGATTACAAGTATTGTTCTAAAATAGCTCCAGATGTGTGTGATGGAAGAACTATAGAAAAATGTTGCACTCTAAAAGTTATTACCGGGGAAGAAAACTGGGAAGATGAGTGGATGGGGCTTGATTCGGATGAAGGAGCCGTAGTTACTACAGGTGAACTTCAGCGTGCTATTTATCACTGGTTAAATAATATACCAGTAAGAGAGCATACCATGTCCCCGGAAGATCTTCGGAAAATTATTACAGAATGGATATCAGAATGAAATTTCTATATTTTAGTTTAGTATATTAACTATCTCATCATTTTACAGCACTATATCAAATTATTATGAAAAATTAGAATCTCGCGGCACTGTACCATTTTCCAGTTATTTTTCAGACACAGATTTACACGGATTTACACGGATTTGATTTTTATCAAATACTTTCTATCACAAACTTAATGGAATCTTATGATATCGACCACAACAACCTTAAATCCGTGTAACCTGCACGTCCTTCAGGCATAGCAGGCACTCAACTCCGTAGGAGGTGAGTGTATCTGTGTTACCTGCACGCCCCTTAGGCGTTGCAGGCATTCAACTCCGCAGGAGTTGAATGTATCCGTGTCTATGCAATTATCGATTTAAATAATCCTCTATTGAAATAACTGGTTTTTAGGACAGTGCCGAATCTCGCATAACAATCATCAATTGTGTATATGGCACCATATGGCAAAATATACGACACGAAAACTATTTGTTCCTGGATGCCCTATATTAGTATTCTATTTTGACATGGATTGATGTTGAATGTATGACAAGAATCTGGAAACGACAGGACTGCTATTGACAGCCGAAATATATAATAGAATTGAAGAACTTCAAGTTGACGACCTTTTAACTGTTCTGAGGAAACACTACTGGGATACCAGGGAAAAAACCGTTAAACGGCCCATCGATGTTACAATCAAGGATATGCAAGAACTATGTGATATTGAAGATAAGGATGAGGTCTTAAAATCACTTCCCTTTCTGGAATTTGAAGAATTTGGCTCAACATTTCGAATCACTGTTTTTGATCTTGCAGTGAAATGGGTAGCCAAACATGAACAAGGATTTGATTATATCAAGAGTAACCCTGTACTTGCCTATTACTTTGAAAAGAACAATTTACTTGATGTCAGTTATGAAGAATCAAAAAAGTATAATGAACCCAAGGAGGTTAGCCGGCAGTGGACCGACTCATTGATATCACAAATAGGTATGGAAAAGAACGGGGAAGATCTTCTTAAATTAGTACACGTTTTAGTCCCTGAGGAGATTGACCAGACGATTGATAAACTGGTATTAAACCAGGATCAAAAAGACGAAATCGAGAAGATGATCAAAGCCCTTCAATTCAGGGACTACTTAAAACGGATCGGTCTATTAGAGATCGGCAAGCTGTTATTCGTGGGCCCCCCCGGTACAGGTAAAACATCAACAGCCAGGGCTATGTCTGCAAAATTGGAAATCCCCATCCTGGAGGTCAAACTGTCAATGATAACAGACCAGTATTTAGGTGAAACTGCTAAGAATATTGATCGGGTATTTGATCTCGCAAAAAAGATGAATCCTTGTATATTGTTTATAGATGAGTTTGATTTTCTAGCTAAAACGAGATCTTCCGATGAGCATGCAGCTCTAAAGCGAGCCGTGAACGCACTACTTAAAGCTATTGATGAAATAAGCCTTATTAAACACAAAGTGCTTCTTATCGCAGCAACAAACCACCCGCAATTATTAGATAGTGCTGCATGGAGAAGATTCGATGATATTGTTGATTTTCCACTTCCCGATGAAAAAATGAGAGAAGCTATCCTTAGAATAGTCCTCGATGAAATAGAGGGCACATTTGATCAGGTTAAGATCGCTACAATAACTGAGGGTTATTCAGGTTCAGATCTCAGAATGGTTATTAGAGAAGCGGTTCTGAATGCTTTAATGGATGAGAGGACAATATTGGACCAGGAAGACCTGATCCGGGCTGTGGCTGAATTTGATAAAAGGACTGCACTTAAATATGTGCCACTAGATACTCTATGAAAATCACACTCCTTGGTACCGGTGATGCCATTGGTACACCTAAGATAGGATGTCGTTGCCCTACCTGTCAGGATGCTCTCAATGGCGGTCCCAGTATGAGACTCAGGTTCTCCATATTGATAGAAGGGCCACAAGGAAAAGTAATAGTAGATACCAGTCCGGATCTGAGGTGGCAGATGATATCAAATGGATTGGACCATGTTGACGGTGTTATCTGGACACATGCTCATTATGACCACTTTGCCGGTTTTGGTGATTTCTACAGGGTTCAAAGGCATGTGCCTGTATACGGACTCACTAATACCCTGGACTATATTCTAGAATATCTTGGGTTTTTAAAACCCGAGAGACACGATGTCAGTTTTTTCAAACCCTTTTCAATTGCAGGTCTTGATTTCATATTGTTTCCTGTAAATCACCCACCATTGAAAGAATGTGCCGGTGTGCTCATATGTGAGAATGGAAAGAAAGTAGTTATCACCAGTGATACCAATGATATCATCCTGCCCAGGAGTCTGGATATTATGCATGGTGCGGATCTAATGATCATAGATGCTATTGTGCCTCCCGATATCAATCTTGTTAAACATATGAATGCACAGCAAGCTTTTGATCTTTCAATTAAATTACAGGCTAAGAATGTCGTATTCACTCATATCAGCCATATGTTTCCACCTCATAAAGAAGCTCTTAAGCAGTGGCCTCTCGGAAAAGACAAAATGGAATTCACTATTTGATCTTAGGGTCGATGAGTTCTCGTTTTTTTCGTAATTTCCGTATCTCGTTTGAATAATAAAGTGAAATGATCAATAGACACGTACCAAGTACTAATACGGTAATACTTAAAATAGCAGGTAGAATCGATTTATAATATCGAACATCAACAATAGTCTTATCAGGATACGGATTGTTCCAGAGCAGACATAACCTGTTATTTTCATCAGTATAGGTTTCATCCGGTTTTTTTGGTTTTGTAATACCACCAAGGATGATATTACCTGTACTATGTTTGGGTGGCAATACGACAATTATTGTCTCGTTTCTTTTTAATAATTGAAAGAAATACCCGTATTCTCCTGAAAAAGAACATGCTACAAAACCAGTTGTAGGTTGTGCAAATTCGATACTTATCATCTTCGTGGTTGATGATTCGTAATAAGAAGTGTTATATGATGTATTTGATAAACTACTGAAGTTAGAACGATCACTCTTGTTATCACAGGAGAAATTAGCTACTATAACAAGGTCTTCAATTCCATATTCTTCTTTGGATTTAGCATGAGCAGAGATATCTTTTTGTATAGTGATATTTAGAGTAGATGTATTTACTATGGTAGTTACTGCCTGTGTTGTTTTATTCTTCTTATCAGTATGTAAATAATAAGTAGTTGAATTTGTTAGATTATCAGCAGATAAGTTGATCTCATAATTGCTAAATTGACCATCTGGTATAGTAACTTTTTCCGGAGTTCGGTCTGATATGCATCCGGTACAAATAACAATGAATAATACCATGACTAATAAACAAAATGAATACTTTTTTTTCATAACAAAATAACACCTATCTCTATAATAACAGAGACACTTTCAACGATTTTGGATTGATCTCCAGTACCTGGATCCCGTCCCTATATATCCTGATCTCACCATCACTTTCAGATACAGTTACTGCCACAGCTTCGGTGTCCCGGGTGATAGCCGCAGCAGATGCATGCCGTCCACCCAACCCCTTAACTGTCTCTACATCCTTTGCATCTACATCAAGATAACGTCCGGCTGCAATCAAATAACCTTCACATTCCAATATGAACACTCCATCAAGTTGAGAAAACTCTTTCACTGTTTCCCATCTCATTGTGTCCCGGATATTACGATCTTTTTCAGGATGACCTAAAAAGGGATTCAATACTAATTGGTGGGATCGCTTCATTACTTCTTTTGCATCACCTATAATAAAGGCAGTACCTATCGGTTTTCCTTCGCGGCCATATATGCCAAGTTCAATAGCTATTAAAAGTACTGACTTCAGGATCTCCAGATCGACCCTTTCCGAACATATTTTTAATTCTTGTACTATATGATTGTCCTTAAGATCATGTATCACAATACTGGTTGTTCCCTCGTATGAGACCAGGCCTACAACTCTATCTCCTTCAAGTAAATTCTTTATAAAAGCTGCTGCCGAAGCGTCTATAATGAATTCAGATCCTGATGATGCTTTATGGTATAATGTATTTGATAGGGTTTGCAATCTCTGGGCTGGATCATTTTCATTGTCGAGATCATCTCCCTCTAAAAAAACACCTGTCATTATCATAGCTGTTGGGGAAGCTATCAGGACCGGAATGTTGGTATCAATATTAAGTGACAGATCAGCTGACATAATGATAATTGCACAGGCTGAGATCTCTTGTGCGATATTTGCAGCTGTCTGGATGATCAAAGTCTTATCTACCATTACAATTTCCCCTGCGCATATTTATTGATATTGATATTATATTATCTTAGTATATCAAGTATAACTTGATATACCGAAAATCCGACCGAAAGAGGATTTTGTTTATAATATACTCACAATAATATTAAAACTTAGTCTATATCTCTATTTATATCTATTTGCCCACAGCAATCCCGAAGCTTATAAGATTCTAAGCAGGGAGTGTTAATAATTCACCGTCAACGAAAACGCCGGGTTTTGTTATAATTCCATCAAGATGAATACCGGCAATCACATCACCGCCGAATGTACTGTTATCACCTAATGCAATGTGAACTGTACCTGCTACTTTTTCATCTTCCAGAATATTCCCTATAAGATGTGCGGCTGGATTAGTCCCAATACCCAACTCTGCCAGGTTGCGTGCTAATGGCCCCACTTTGTCAAGCATATAACGCAGTTCATCAGCCCTGTGCCCTGTAAAATCGACAGCTTTTCTATTCTTCACTGTAATTGTCAAAGGTGAATCCAGGATCCCCAATCCGCCCATGGAACCATCTACTACAAAAACTCCTTGTGCGTTTTTTGGTGCTACAAAGATCTCTCCGGCAGGTAGATTAGTAGATGAACCTGTCTTATGGCAGATACCATGATCCTCACGCCAGTCACATCCTTCAACATTAAGAATTATATCAGTACCAAGATCAGTCACTATTCTAATCTCCTTTGCCTTTTTAAGTTTTTTCTTAAGAGTAGACGTAGTGTCCTTTACAGTAAGATAATCAGCTGTAATGCCACCGGATTCCATCATTTCAAGAGTGATCCCCGGCATGGTAGCGATACGAACTCCTGACTTATTAGCAGCCAGTTTTGCCTGGGTATGGGTCAGGGATTTGCTAGTAGGTACTAATAACACATCCACAGCCTTCATCGCTTCCGCAACAGCTTTCGGTGGCTCCTGTGCGTGGTGATCCCTTGGTTCCATAGTCATTAATAACACATCACAACCTATCTGTTTTGCTGTATTGTAAAGCTCCAGTCCTATGGATGGATGTGTGGCCGTATCAGTAACGATCAATACAGACTCTTCCGGCAGAACACCCATACAGGTTTCCAGGATCGTCTTTGTACTTTCTTTCAGTGTCATAATTCATACTCCCTGTATATTATCTCCCATGCATGAATATATCCGGTCATCACCTAAGATTTCCTCGGATCTGTTATCTCACCTGTTAAGGCAGAGGCTGCAGCCGTGGCAGGTGATGAGAGATATACAAATGCGTTGGGACTCCCCTGACGGCCCTGGAAGTTACGGTTAGATGTAGCAAGACCCACTTCACCATCACCAAGCAGACCAAAACTGCCTCCCATACACGGTCCGCAGCAAGGGCTTTCAACAATAGCTCCGGCTTCCATGAACTGCTCGATCAGCCCTGCACGCAGTACTTTCATATATTCGGTACGGGATGCCGGGATGATCAGTAGTCGCACTCCTTGTGCTACCGGTTCATTTCCCATGATGTCAGCAACGATCTTGAAATCCTCGAATCTTCCGTTGGTGCATGAACCTACCAGTACCTGGTCTATCCTGGTACCTTCCACATCTTCAATTGGTTTTACATTATCCACATTATGGGGACATGCCACCTGGGGGGGTAAGTCTGATATATCATATTCATGATACTGTTCATATTCACAATCTTCATCGCTCATCCAGTATGGGTCAGGTGTAAAAGAAGTGCGTTCTTCCAAATACTTCTGTGTGGTCTCATCTGCTTCAATAATACCGGCTTTAGCTCCCATCTCTATAGCCATGTTGCTTATTGTCATACGCTGGGATATGTCAAGGTTTTTAATTGTTTCGCCGCCGTATTGGGCTGTCATATACATTGCACCGTCAGCTCCAACGTCCCCTATCATATGCAGAATAATATCCTTGCTGTATACATGCTCAGGCAGTTTCCCTTTTACTTCGAACCTGATGGTCCCGGGTACTTTAAACCAGAGTTTTCCAGTGGCAAATACTGCAGCCATATCAGTACTGCCAATTCCTGTGGAGAATGCTCCAAGTGACCCATAGGCACAGGTGTGGCTATCACTGCCCACTACCAGGTTTCCTGGTTTAACCCAGCCTTTTTCAGGAACTACCTGGTGACATACTCCTTCGAAAATATCATAGTTGGTAATACCTTGCTCCTTAGCGAACTGTCTCAGCATTATATGGTTAGCGGCTGCATTAAGAGAATCTGCAGGTACTTGATGGTCAAAGAGAATGACGATCTTATCAGGGTCCCAAACTTTCGGATCAGTTTTATCTTTCATTATTTCATTAAAGCCCTGGACTGCAAGTGGCCCTGTGATATCATGGGTCATTGCACAGTCTATGGATGCCATAACGAAATCTCCTGAGCGAACAGGTTTGTTAGCTGCTTTTGAGAAAATTTTTTCAGTGAGTGTCAGATCATTAGGGGTCATAGAATTATTCTATAAGAGGCAGGAAGTAATAAAGGTAATGAAAAGTAAATGATATAAATGATAATTTGAAATTCACGGTATCCTTAAATACTGTATCGTTGTTAATGACCCATTGAGGTGTAAAGATATTGTTATTGATCGGAGAAGCACTTATTGGCGAGGAACCTGAACTCGCACATGTAGATATTATTATCGGAGACAAGAACGGCCCTGCCGGGCAGGCATTTGCTACCGGGTTCACTCAGCTTAGCGCAGGACATACACCGCTTCTTTCTGTGATACGGCCCAATCTGTTAACAAAGCCGGCAACACTTATCGTACCCAAGGTAACAGTACAGAATATGGAAGATGCAGCCCGGATATTTGGCCCTGCGCAAACAGCAGTAGCCCGGGCCGTTGCAGATGCTATGGATGAAGGGATAATACCAAAAGAACAGGCAGAAGATCTAGTAGTGGTTGCCAGTGTATTTATTCACCCTGGGGCCGTGGACTATGATAGGATATATAGATATAATTACGGTGCTACAAAATTGGCTGTTCAAAGAGCAATGAGATCATTCCCTGATGTTGATACTGTATTAAAAGAAAAAGACAGGAACATGCATCCGGTTATGGGATTCAATGTAACCAGGCTGTGGGATCCTCCGTATCTACAGGTTGCTATCGATATTCCTGATATGGAGTTTGTGCGCAAAGTGCTTGACCAGGTACCTATAAGTGACCACATTATTATCGAGGCAGGTACGCCTTTGATCAAACGCTACGGATTGGATGTAATACGTAAGATGCGTAAGGCCAGACCTAATGCATTCATTGTTGCTGATCTGAAGACCCTGGATACGGGAAATCTGGAGGCCAGGATGGTTGCAGATGCCACGGCTGATGCTGTAGTGATCTCAGGACTTGCACCTATATCAACCATGGAAAAGGCTATAGAAGAGGCAAAAAAGACAGGCATCTATGCATATATTGATATGTTGAATGTACCTGATCCTGTGAAAGTGCTAAAGGAATTAAGCATTAAACCTGATATTGTGGAGTTGCACAGGGCCATTGATGAAGAAAATCTTGCTCATGCATGGGGCAGTATATCTGAAATGAAGAAGGTCATTCCTAAATTACTGGTAGCCGTAGCCGGGGGCATTGCCAAGCTGGAAAAAGATGCTGCAACCGTAAGTGATGCATGTACAGCCGGAGCTGATATTGTAGTTGTTGGCAGGGCTATAACCAAGGCAAAAGATGTGAGGCTGGCAGCTGAGGTATGCCTTGAGGATCTACAGAAGGCTGAGATTGATCAGTATAGGGTTATGACTGATTTTTAATAGTACATTATTCCATATGTAATTGGTAACGGTCATGCCTAAAAAGAAAAAGAATGAAGATATTCACATCTACCAGATAAAAGTAACACTTGATGATATAAACCCCCCCCTCTGGCGACGAATACAGGTTTAAAACGATATTACATTATATAAATTTAATTTAATTATTCAGGAAGTGATGGGGTGGGATGATTATCACCTCCATCAGTTTATCATAGATGGAATGACATATAGTGAACCTGACCCGAGTGATATGTTTGAAGTGAACGATGAAAAAACAGTGACATTAAGCCAGGTGGTTTTTGAAGAAAATACAAAATTCATCTACGAATATGATTTTGGGGATTCCTGGTATCACATAATCCTGGTTGAAAAAATCCTCCTTTTGGAGGCAGATAAACACTATCCGGTCTGCCTCAAGGGTAAACGTGCCTGCCCTCCGGAAGATAGCGGCGGTGCTTATGGATATGATGAAATCCTTGGAATCCTTAAAAATCCGCAACATCCTGAGCATGAAGAAATGGTGGAGTGGATGGATTGTGATTTTGATCCTGAATACTTTGACCTTGATGAAATTAATCAAAGGTTAGCCCGTATAAAGTGAAAAAGGGGGTGTGTGCTCAATCCAAAGTCCGGCAAAAGTTTCTACCTCTTTCGTTCTCAGTTCTGCACCCAGTTCCCCTGCAATGTCCTGAAGTTGGAATCGGCTGAGAGCTTCGTCAATATTAACTTCTGTGCATCGTCCTTAAGAGACAGATCAGATATCCCAAGTACATACCGTACCCCTTCTTTCTCTGTTATCCTGAGAATCATAATTATGGGATGCTTTGTGTTGTGCAAGATGCCAATCCCAACCGGACGATATCTGGTGTTTCATGATCCATGCATCACCCGGCGTTTCGCTCCAGCCCCTATGGTTGGTTTTCTGGTTGGTGAGCACTACCATCATGTCTATGTCCATGCCCTGTTGATTGTTATTCCAACCGGTTTCATCCTGCGCCTCGTCAGGTAAAAACGCCTCAAGACAGACTCTCTTCGGATCACGACTTTAAATCCTCAACCGTCCCGGGTTCATTGAGGTAGTAACTATCTGCTATCAGTTCTTTCAGGAGTGGTGTCTGGTTTGAAAGATTAACCGATCCCATTGCTCCATAATAAACTATGAAATAATCATCTCTGCCCCCGATAAATGGTTTTTTATAAACCAAAAAAAATCCCGATGTTATTTCACTTTCATATTTAGTGGCATCGAAACTTTTTGGGCCAAATGTTGATCCCCATGCCAATCTATTTTCACGTCTTTTAATTGCTTCATTTATTTCTTTACTTATATCTAATTCTACAGTGGAAACCCGTCCTTGCTTTTCTAAATATTGGTATAAATCTCTCTCTGATTGCAGGAACTTTTTCTCATCATCAAAGTACCATGCTGCTATCAGATACTGGTCATCCGACCCTGTTCGTTTGCAATTCGCATAACCGCAGTACTGCGAGACCGCTGGAAAGCAAGATGGACTTTCACCTATTATTCTATCATCAATCAACTCAAAATGTTCTGCCACACTCCTACTCGTTCTGCTAGTGGCAGGTATGTTCATACCAGCATCTTTGGCAGTAGGAACTATGGCAATGCGGATGCACTCCAACCGCATCTGGTATGGTTCTGGGATACTGGGATAGCCATGGTTATCCAGATTTTCCAGGTAAGACGGCGTTGATAGAGGAGTTGGCTGTTGCAATGGGAACTGATTGGCCAGGAAATGGATTAACTTGGCCATGGAACTTTGCCAATGGTATTGAAGAAGTCTGTGAAAACCACGGATACAACAACTTCGATGCAAGTAATGACTGCTGGATGACATGGAGCGAAGTAAAAGACGAGATTGATGCAAACAAACCGTTTGTGATCAGCATGTCATTTGGCGGCACAGGTAACGGGCACTCCACTCCCTACGGATTCCACAGTGTTACCTGTGTTGGATACAGCGATTACGACGAAAACTATGTATTCATACATG
>Ga0255426_10243_pt1 | contig 10707 bp, 9 predicted proteins | sample ANMaggSeSYBR02J9_FD_182666 | JGI IMG/M metagenome (GOLD analysis project Ga0255426, IMG submission 182666) | Sediment cell enrichment communities from methane seep in Santa Monica Basin, California, United Staets - ANME aggregate JGI... | ecosystem: Environmental > Aquatic > Marine > Cold seeps >...
GTTAGGCTTTCCCACGGCAATGGCCCTGGTCCTGGGTGAAAATATCGGAACCACTATTACAGCAGAAATTGCAACCATTGGTTCAAAAAGTATCAGTGCCCATCAAACGGCTCGGGCCCATACTCTGTTTAATGTGATCGGTGTCGGCATTATGGTTGTCTTTTTTCAACCGTTTGTGGAATTTGTTCAATATGCGACATCATTACTGGGCGCAGCCCCTGTGGATCAGGTAGTGAACGGAGAAGTGGTGAATATCGCCAGATATATTGCAAACGGGCATACGCTTTTTAATGTAGTGAATGCCATGATTTTTCTGATATTTCTTCCAAAGCTGATCCGGTTGGCAGTCTTTTTGTCACCTAAAAAGAAGGAATCAACTGAAAGATATAAACTGCCACAGTTTGATAAAATTTTTATTGATTCACCCATTGGTGCCCTTGCCAAGGTTAAGGGTGAGATCATAAACAATATAGAATTTCTCCATATGAATTTAAAAAAGATATCAACATGTCTTATGATAAGGGACGATGACATCATTGGAGAAAGAGAGGCAGTGGAAGAACATCTGGATGATTATCAAAAAGTTATTATCAAGTATTTGACAACTATTTATCAGGGTGAGGTGAATGAACCCGAGGCCAAAGAAATATCAGAAATGATGCGAATTACCAATAATATAGAAAGATTGGGTGATTCCATGGAAAATGTGTCAAAAATACTTGAAAGAATATATGACAATAATTTTGACTTCAGTGAAAAAGCCAAACAAGATCTGATAGCCATATCAGCCCAGGTGGATAATTTTTTGGGTTTGGTTGTCAAAGAAATGCACGATAAAACCCCGGGGTTTTATCAAAAAGCATTGGAAAATGAAGATTTGATTGACCAGATGCGTGAAGATATGAGATATCACCATATAGAAAGATTAAGACGAGGAGAATGTGTGGTTGATACCGGTGTCTTCTTTATTGCCCTTGTCTCAAATTATGAAAAGATGGGAGACTACTGTTTTAACATTGCCACAGGTGTAAACAGAATTATTTAAAAATGATAGTATTTGATCTTGAGTGCCTGAATGGTCATACCTTCGAAGGCTGGTTCGAAGATAAAGAAGATCTGGAAAAACAGCAGGAACAGGGTATTTTAGCATGCCCCGTTTGTGAAACCACATCCGTTGTCCAGAAACTTCATCCCATTGCCATTAAAAAATCTTCCAGTAATATGACCCAGAGGGCCCTGCAGGCAAGTCAGGAAGCCATGGCTGAATTAACTGAAAAAGTGGCTGAATACGTTGAAAAGAATTTTGAAAATGTGGGATCTGACTTTACAAAACAAGCCTTGAAAATGCACTATGGCGCCGAAGATTACAGAAATATCAAAGGTACCACAACAAAAGAAGAAGATAAGGTTCTTGCCAAAGAAGGTGTGCCCGTGTTTAAGGTTCCGGTTATTAAAAACCCAAAAGATGATTTGAATTAAGCACAGGCTTTTTCAATGAAATCAATTATAAATTTAATCTGTTTTTGTATTGGTTGCTACACCCTTATTCTGGTGGCACTCTATTTTTTTCAGGAGAAACTTATGTTTTTCCCCGGCCCAACCCCTTTTGGGAACTGTCCTGAAATGGAAAAGCACAATGCCGGGGCTGAAACATCTGAAGATATCCGGTACTATTTCCAGGCTAAACCCGAGCCTGACAGCTGGATTCTTATATTTCACGGGAATGCGGGCAATGCATGTGACAGAACCTATTTTCTGGATCTTTTAAACGGCTTTAATTCCAATCTGGTGGTATTTGAGTATCCGGGGTTTGGCAGGGATTCCAATGCGCCAAAGGAATCTTTGATTCTAAAACAGGCCCATGAGCTGGTTCTTCATATAAAGACAAGAAACCATGAGGGTCTGCCCATCTATCTTATGGGGGAATCACTGGGGACCGGCGTAGCAACCTGGATAGCAACCCGGACAGATATCAGTGGTTTGATTCTTTTTTCTTCTTATACTTCCTTAGCGCTGGTTGCACAGCACCATTACCCCTGGGCTCCTGTAAAGTATTTAATGAAACATAAATTTCAGGCTGAAATCTGGGCGAGTCAAACCAAGACACCGGCCATCCTTTTTCACGGCATCAATGATGACATCATTCCTGTTCATTTTGCCCGACAGCAGTATTTAAATTTCAAAGGTGAAAAAAAACTGGTTGAGCTTCCAAACTGCGGACACAATGATATTATTGATATGGGTGAAAAAATTATCCAAAAAGAAATTCACGATTTTATATCAAAGACATCCTCCTGATATGGTATCCATTGCAGAATTATTAAAGGATTGTTTTATAAAGCATAACCAAAAAACAGCCATATCTTTTTTAAGGGGTGATAAATTAGAGACCCGAATGTCTTTTCAGGACCTGGATTTAAATTCAAACAGAATGGCTAACCTGTTTTTAAGAAAAGGGGTTAAAAAATCAGACAATGTTGTTCTTCTCCTTGATAAATCCCTGGTTTTTATTGTTGCCTATATTGCCCTTCAAAAAATAGGAGCAGTATGTGTACCCCTGAATCCGGGATTTAAAAAATTTGAATTAACCTATCTGTTAAATGATGCTACACCGTCGCTTACGATCATAAACCCGGAACAGGTCGGAATGATCAAACAGATTGATTCCAACTTAACCTGTATGGAGGTTGATACTAAAATCCTTTTTCAGGAGATGACCTTCTTAAAATCCTGTTCCGATGATCTGGAAAAAGTAAGCCTATATCCTGATGATCCCGGACTTATCATTTATACATCAGGAACAACCGGTGATCCCAAAGGTGCTGTCCTGACCCAGAAAAATCTGGTTAATGATGCAAAAAATATTATTAAACTATGGGAAATTTCAGATTCTGATACCTTATGCCATGCCCTGCCTCTTTTTCATATTCACGGGTTATGTTTTGCCCTTCACACGGCCTTGATTTCCGGTTCACATGTGGTGCTGCTTGATAAATTTACCCCGAAAACCGTGATTGATCTTTTAAAAAAAAGCAAGGGAGATCTGGCATGTTCCTTATTTATGGGAGTTCCGGCCATGTATTCAAAGCTCGTTGACACTTTTCAAGATCAGGCCCTTTGTTTTGATCACATGAGGCTGTGGACATCAGGATCAGCACCCCTGCAGGTTAAGGATTTTCAAAGAATCAAACAAACATTTGGCAAAGAGCCTGTGGAGCGGGAAGGCATGTCGGAAACCGGCATGAATTTTTCCAATCCCCTGCATGGTGAAAAAAAACCAGGGTCCATCGGGCTTTCTTTTCCCGGCCTTAAGGTGAAAATCGTTGATCCTGATACTTTTTTGGATGTAGAACCCGGTCAGATCGGTGAGTTCTGGCTCAAATCAGATTCCATTACACCCGGTTACTGGAAAAAACCCGAAAAAACTGCTAAAGCCTTTGAACAGGGCTGGTTTAAAACTGGTGATCTGGGGAAAAAAGATGGGGACGGATATTATTATCTTACCGACCGATTAAAGAACATTATCATCACAGGAGGTGAAAATGTTTCCCCCAATGAGATTGAGGCCGTAATCAACCGACTTGATGCGGTTATTGAATCATCGGTTGTCGGTATTTTTGATGAAAAATGGGGAGAAAAAATTGTGGCGGCTGTGGTTAAAACTCCAGGTTCTAAAGATATATCCGGTGCAGTCAAGGCCATTTGCAAAGAGCATCTCCATGACTGGAAATGTCCAAAGGAAATCATTTTCATTGAAAAGCTGCCCAGAAATACCATGGGCAAAATCTTAAAAGAAAATCTTAAAAACTTATTTTGATCAAAACTATAAAAAAACAATGGTTTCTATGCGGACTGGTGCTGATTTTTTTGGCAGTGATTTTTGATAAAACAGGCTGGATTGCTCTTGCAGGAATTCATTTAAAGAATCATAGCGGATCAAGCGTCATGATTTTTTTCATATTTATATTATCGGGCATGATCATAGATATTGACCAGATGAAATCAGGCATAAGGGATGTTAAATCAACCCTTGCGGCTTTATTGATGATTATTGTCATCTCCCCTTTTGTTGCCGCAGCCATGAGTTTCTTGTCCCTGGAAACCGGTATCATCCTTGGCCTTTTTATCGTTGCAGTGATGCCGACAACCATTTCAAGCGGCGTGGTGATGACGGGAAATGCCGGTGGGAACATGGCCCACGCACTCTTTGTCACTATTGTTTCCAATTGTATTGCCATTATTTCCATTCCATTTATGCTGTCCATTCTTCTGCTTTTGCAGCAACAGGATAAAGTGCTGTCCATTGATCAAAAAGCAATTATTGTAAAATTGTTGATCCTGGTACTTCTACCCTTGCTCACCGGCATGTTTTTAAAGCAGATGGTTTTTAATATCACGGCAAACCAAAAAAAAATAATGGGAATTATCAACCAATGCTGTGTGATCTGTATTGTTTTTATGTCATTGTCCGGTGTCAAGGAGATTCTCATATCCAAAAGCAGCAGTTTTTTCTTAATAGTTCCCCTGGTCATTATTTTTCATCTGTGTCTTTTGGGATTTTCCTGCCTGGTTTCCCGGTTTCTCAACATCGGCAAAGGCAAACGCGAAAGTGTGATTTTCATGGGATCACAAAAAACCCTGCCCCTTTCTGTCATGCTGCAGATGACCTATTTTCCTGAATATGGGACAGCTCTCCTTGTCTGTGTCGTGCATCATATTACTCATCTTATGATTGATGGTTATCTTGCAGTAAAGCTCAAATAGGCTGAAGAAAGGAATCAGGCTTGACGGCTGGGCAACAAAAATCCCTGCTCAATCAGTTTGCGGATCAATTGGCAGAGGGTGGGGGTAATTTGCTCAGGATCTGCTTCCAGGGAAGCGATCATGTCCGAGATAAGATCCTTCACTGGTTTTTGGCCGTCGCATTTGATGAGCAGATTCGCGATTAATGGGTCTGAATTTCCCTTGTAGACAAATCCCTTTGATAGAGAGATGAAGGACGCCGTTGCTTTCCAGCCCTGTTCGCCAGGTTTAAAGTGCTGCTCCAGGCGGATATCCGGCGAGTAATGCAGACGGCTGTTCAAAAGATCATTGTCGTTTCGCACGGTTTGGAGAAAGTCCCACAGCTCAAAGCCGAGTGCAATGGACTCCCAGCATGGACTGATTAGCTTTTCCGGACTTTCATCGGCGCGGAACCAGTTTGCTTTGCCTTCTGATTTACGCATGGTGATCAAACCTGCGCCAATGGATTCTATGCCAAGTTTTTCATAGTAGGCCATCCATTTCCGGAACCGTTCAGCAAACTGTGTTTCCTGGTCAAAAAGCTCTGTATGTTTAATCCAGGTTGAGGCATAGGTTGCTGCTGTCAGAGATTCCGAACGCATCACCCATGCATCACAACCGGTTCCCTCAAACCAGTTCTCCAGCCTTTTTTGCCAGTCCTTGCCGCTGGTTTCTACCCAGTTGCATAAAATCTGGCAAAATCCGCCTTCATGAAGAAACCTTGGAACATCCTGAACGATCTTGCGAGTGACAGAGTCGGCTTCCATGCCTCCATCCCGGTAAATGAAACGTGTTTCCGGTGAAATGACAAAGGGTGGATTGCTGATAACCAAGTCGAATTTTTGGTCGGTAACCGGTTCAAAAAAGCTGCCTTGCAAGCATTCTATGTTGGAGACAGCATTCAGCTTTGCATTAAATTGCGCCAGTTGCACGGCACGGGGATTGATGTCCACGGCAACGGTGTGATCGCTGTGCGGTGCAGCCAGAAAGGCATGGACGCCGCAGCCGGCTCCAAGATCAAGGGTTCGGCGCGACTGCCTGCGGATCGTCAAATTCGACAAGGTAATCGTGCTGCTGCCAATACCCATGACATAGTTTTCCCGCAAGGGCGTCTGCATGATGGAGGACAAGTCAAAGGCTACAATAAGGTTCTGGAACGGCAGCAGTTTTACGGCTGCAACAACCTCATTAGCCCGATAATGCACCAGCCCTGCCTGTTCCCAGGACATAACCGTCATCGGCTTGATTGCCTTCTCCAAAAGGCTTCTCTCCACCGGCATTTCCATAAGAAAAAGACGGATAAGGATATGGAGAGGAGAACCGGTACTGGTTCTTTCAAGCAGCAGGGGGTGATCGTTGCCTTTAATTGCCTGAAGGTCGTTGATGCCTATGGTGTCAAGTACACTGGAATCCATATAGCCGGTGCGGGTAAGCAAATCACGTAAGTGACGAAAATCGGCTTGGTCCTGAAAATCAAATAATCGAGAGGTGCTTGCAGAGTGGTTCATCATCAATTCCTTTATATTTTTATTCAATCAGGCCATAGAGGAGTCTGATCTCCTCTTCCCAGATGGATTGATCCGGTGTTTCAAGAACCATGGGAATATGGTCGAAGCGCGGGTCGTTCATGATGAATTTGAAAGGCTCAATCCCCAGGGATCCTTTTCCGATGCTCTCGTGTCTGTCTACCCGGCTTCCGAAAGGTTTTTTCGAATCGTTCAGGTGCATGGCTTTCAGGCAGCTGATACCCACGAGATTGTCAAACTCCTGGAGGGTGTTTTCAAAAGCCTTCGCTGTCTTGATATCGTACCCGGCAGAATAGATATGACAGGTGTCCAGGCAGATCCCTATGCGGCTCTTGTCCTGAACATTCCCAATGATCCTGGCCAGGTGTTCGAATCGATGTCCCATATTGGTTCCCTGGCCGGCAGTGTTTTCAATGACCGCCGTGATGCCGGCTGTCTGATCCAGGGCCAGGTTGATGGATTCGGCGATCCGTTCCAGGCAGTTATCGGTATCCATTTTGTTCAGATGACTTCCCGGATGAAAATTCAGGTATCGAAGGCCCAGTTGCTCACAACGCTGCATCTCCTCAAGGAAGGCGATCCTTGATTTTTCGAGGGCCTTTTCTTCCGGGTGCCCGAGATTGATCAGATAGCCGTCATGGGGGAGAATGTGCTTGGGATTGTAACCGGCATTCTTGCAGTTTTCTTTGAATTGGGTAATATTTTTATTAGTCAGAGGTTTTGACATCCACCGTCTCTGGTTCCTGGTGAACATGGCAAAGGCCTTTGCGCCAATACTTTCTGCGTTTTGCGGGGCTTTTTCTACACCTCCGCTGATACTGACATGGGCTCCGATATACTTCATTTTTTTCCTTTTTCTATCATTTATTTGAATTAATAAATAATTATAAATTCCTATGGTTAGACATTAACCAATCAAGGTATTCAATAATACATCCAACTAAATAGAATGGAAGATTCAATAATATAAAATTTTTCCCGTTTAAGGTTTTAATTAGATTAACTTCTAATTTACCAGAATATATTCTCACTGCATAATCGTGTGATGTACGGTCAATAAACTGATATAATGAACGAAGTCTACCCGTTGCACCGGTTTTGACTTCAATGGGTATTATCAGATTTTTAAATTGTATGAGAAAATCAATTTCAGCACTTGACTGTTTTTTATCCCTGCTCCAGAAATGAAGTTTATACAGCGGAGATGTATCATAAGTTAAAAGTTCCTGACCTACAATGTGCTCTGCTATCCTACCCTGGTAAACAGAATCAATATTTTTTGTTCCAAACAGATCTTTTTGAAACCCGGCAAAATAATTTAACATACCTGTATCGAGAACATGAAGTCTTGGAGATTTTTTGATGTTTGGCAGCAGTGGGGGTTCAACAGAGGATGAGGGATATAAAAGATAAATCAACATTGCTTTTTCTAACAATTTTAGCGCTTCGCCCATTTCCCTTGACTTGTAGTTGGAATTTCCAAAGCCTTGAAATTTTATTCTACTCCCAGCTTCATAAAATGCATTTGAGATCGCATACCTTATGACTTGTGCCATTGAATGATTTCGTGCATATTTTTCAACATCATCAAGATATGAAACAATTAAGCCGTCAAATAAATTGTTCAATGCAAGGATATCTTGTTTTTCTGAATATTTCTGGACAATTTCCGGCATCCCACCGATGATTGAGTAAATATGAAAAAACTTCATTAATTTTTCATGTGCAAAATCAGGAACCGGCATTGTATTGTTGATGATATCCAGGCTGCTTTTCTCATCTAATGCATTTAGAAATTCTTTAAAATTTAATGGTTTCATCACAAGATACTCAACTCTTCCCACAGGGAAACTGATGTGAGTATCAATAAGGGTTTCTAAAAGCGAACCCGCTGCAATGATATAAAGATCTGGAAAAATTTCATAAAAAAACCGCAGGTATGAGACAGCTGACGGGCAAGCTTGAATTTCATCAATAAATATGAGAATTTTACCATTCCCTCTCTCCTGATCTTTATAAAAGAAAATTGCACGAATCAATTCTTCGATTGGATATTCTTGTTCAAAAATCTTTTTTTCTTCTTTCAGTTCGAGGTTAAGATAGATATACTGATCAAATGACTTTGAAAACATATTCACCGCTGTGGTTTTACCAACTTGTCTTGCCCCTCTCAGGATCAAGGGTTTTCGTTCGTTTTCTTTCTCCCAAGCGGACAGCTTTTTTATTATATCCCTTTTAAACATAGTATCCCTATTTGATCATAAAATATAAATTTGCAAAAGATACTGTTATTAAGTAAGGGATATTTTTTAATATTTTAAGCATAAAGTCAATCATAAAATCATTGTTTCAGGTAACAAAACTAATCATTGTTGAGAGCAATTCGTATTTTTTAATTTTCTTATTCTTTTTAAGTTCTCCATAGGGGATAAGCTTAGCACAAGGTTTTCCCCGATAAGTTATAATGATTTCTTCACCTCTCTTAACAGTATTTAAAAGTTCCTTTGAGTGAAACCGCAAGTCTTTTGCCGTGGCTTTCATAAAAATCTCCAAATCATTAAGTTTATATTTCAAAGTATAAACTTGCACCCGTTAAAGATCAAGAAATATTTTGAAAAGAAAATTTTTACCCACTGAACTAAATGTTAGCACTTTCTTTAAAACATAGGCCAACTGATTTGCTGCTCCTTTATTAAATCACTTTGTCGAAATGGAACGGGCTTGGGAAAACCGCAGTTTGATTCCTGAGGAAGTTTCTCTAGTGGTAAACCCAAGGGGTATAAGTAGCTGGAAAAGCGGCCGACCAAAATAGAACAGCTCTTGTGAAACCGAGAGATTAAATTCATCAATTGCCCGGATACGATAGGCAAGATCTTTATTGATAATCCGTTCGAGCTTTTTGACTGTTTTCTTGGATAAACGGGAAATTGTCCGGGAGATCGTTTTTAGATCAGGGCATGGAAACAGCTTTTCATGCTCAATGAGTCGTTCTCTCAACGGATTGCCCTCTTTCACAATATCAAGCCTTGAAAGAAGATCTTTGCCGGCAAGCTTGAGAATATCATCTGTGTCCCAGCACTTAAGAACCTTGCAGGCAAGGGGACGATGATCGTATATGGTGCATCCATTCCGGGTTTTATCATAAAAGAGACAGGCCCATGAATCCTTTATCCCGCGGATCTTTAAGATCTCGGTTTTTACAGGCTCAATGGAATTTGAAACTGGATCATGGGCAAGTTCACCTTTCCTGATGGTAATGATTTTTTCAAAGGATAGAAACCCTTTTTCTATTAAGGGTAAGTCCTGGGTATGTAATGCGGGACCGCCTTTTTCGCAGCAGGTGCCGCACCGCTTACATTCATTTTGATGCGTCATATGATCCATATCCCGGTGAAGAATAATTTTGTTAAAATCATAAAATTTCAATTTTCCAACAATCTTCCAAAGCGGCTCAGTCCCCGTCTGTCCACTGTACTGACTGGTTATAAATTGTTTAAAGTTTATGCCTGATGAATTGCATACTCATCCAGTCAAGATACCACCAGAAACTCTTCCTAAACAATAGTATCTTTTTTAATCAATGCTATGTTCCAAATCCTCTAAAATTAGACGACTGTGGTCTAAAAAAACCAATTGAGCAAAAGCAAATGACACATCGTGTTTCTCTTGATTAGTCTTGTCTTTATTTTCGTCCCATTCAAAATCAGCTTTATTTTCCATAAAAAGAGTATAATGCTGTATTTAAACATTATCAACATATTTATATGGCTTATTGCATGGTAAAATCTGTCAAAGAATAGTGGATGTAAATACACTACCCGGCCACGGTCCGGTAATCTAATACCCTGTGCGGACCCGCATGCAGGGTATTGCAGGGGCTGGGGGATTAAAACCTCCGGCTACCCGATTGAATTTTAATAAATTTCATTGATCAAGAAAGATATACAACTAATGTATCAATAAAACAGTTTGAGATATCGCTGAAAAATGTATTTTTTATTTCGCTTTTTGCCGGTATATTCAACAATAAAATTTTCCTTTTCCAAGGTATTCAATACATTTCTAATTGTCCTTTGATTCATTGACAAAGCTTTTTCAATTTTTTTTACATTCAATGCTGGTTTTTGGTAAAAGAGTTCTATGTTTTTCAAAAAAACTGGAGAGGTATAATGACGGCTTCTTCAAAAGTGAAAAACCAACCAGATAAAGCGTAATCAATAACCGCCCGACTCTCCCATTTCCATCTAAGTACGGATGTATCGTCTCAAACTGATAATGAGCGATCGCTATCTTGATCAAATGAGGCACATTTATGTCATCGTTGTGGAAAAATAATTCATTTTATTTCCTTATACAACTTGTTTCGGAAAATTGATTAGAAAAATTTCCATATGATATT
>Ga0255426_10244_pt1 | contig 10620 bp, 10 predicted proteins | sample ANMaggSeSYBR02J9_FD_182666 | JGI IMG/M metagenome (GOLD analysis project Ga0255426, IMG submission 182666) | Sediment cell enrichment communities from methane seep in Santa Monica Basin, California, United Staets - ANME aggregate JGI... | ecosystem: Environmental > Aquatic > Marine > Cold seeps >...
CAAAATACATACGCTGAAGATTAGAAATTGTGAATAAAGTGAGCATTTTCGATATATTATCTTATAGCTTATCTATGATACGTGATGATAATTTTGTTCTCAAAATTTGCCATGGGCACTGATCTTAGAAGAGTACAAATATATATGAATAAAGAAATTGAGAAATAATATGATAGGTATTTCAAAACTTTACTGTGGAACTGTTGAGCCCTCGGATGCTCTACGATATGGACGGGATTCTGCTAAACTCCCTTCCCATTTGTTGCAGTTCTCAAAGGATAAAAAACCTGTAGTGGTCTGGAATATGGGCAGGCGCTGTAACCTGCATTGTGTACACTGTTATGCTCAATCCAGGGACATCGAATATGCAGACGAACTCACTACACAGCAGGGCAAAGAACTAATAGATGATCTGGCTGAGTTTGGCTCTCCTGTGATCCTGTTCTCGGGTGGTGAGCCTATTATGCGCAAAGACCTTCCCGAACTTGCATTGTATGCAAAGTCAAAGGGAATGCGGGCTGTTATTTCTACAAACGGCACATTGATCGATGAAAAGATGGCAAGGGTACTAAAGGAGATCGGACTTTCGTATGTTGGTATATCACTGGATGGTGTAAGAGAGACAAACGATGCTTTCAGGGGTATGCAGGGTGCATATGATGCAGCTTTAAATGGGCTGCGGAACTGCCGCAATGAGGGTATCAAGGTAGGTCTGAGGTTTACTATAAATAAGCAAAATGTAAAAGATATCCCTGCTATCTTTGACATAATCGAAACAGAGAATATTCCACGGATATGTTTTTATCATTTAGTCTATGCAGGACGCGGCTCAAAACTAATAGAAGAAGACCTGACTCATGAAGAAAGCCGCAAAACACTTGATCTGATCATGGATCGCACAAATGCCCTGCATGAGAAAAAAATGATGGTTGAAGTATTGACGGTTGATAACCACTGTGACGGACCTTATATTTATTTGCGGTTGCTAAAAGAAGATCCGAAACGTGCTGCTGAAGTATATGAACTACTTAAAATGAACGAGGGTAACTCTTCCGGAATAGGTATCGGATGTGTATCATGGGACGGGGCAGTATATGCTGATCAGTTTTGGCGGCATTATTCGTTCGGAAATGTGAAGCAGAAAAAGTTCAGCGAGATATGGACTGATCTAAGTGATGAACTTATGGCAGGACTTAAAGATCGAAAACCTGCAATAAAGGCCAATGCAGATAGATGTGCAAAATGTAAATGGTTGGATGTCTGCAATGGTAATTTCAGAGTCCGAGCAGAAGCCGTATATGATAATGTATGGGCTGATGACCCTGCGTGTTATCTCACTAAAGAAGAGATCGGGTATGATGAAGTTCGCTCCGGATAGAGTGAATTTTTTTTAAACCCATTTTTTAGCATCTATTATATAAATAGCTCCAGTGCGTTCGATCCTGGGAAAATCCATGATCTCTTTCACTTTAAAACCACTCTCTCCAGCTTCGAACTTTTCAGTCACATACTTCATAGGAATTGCATAAGCAGTTCTTTCTTTCCCTGTTCCTGATCGTAATTCAACAGCTAAAAAACCTTTCCTGCCTGAGAGCCTGAGATACTCTGACATCCTTTCTACTTGATGTGATCCGTGTTTATCAACAGTAAAATGCTGTTTGAAATAAAGTGATCTGGCACCTTTATGTGTTGATATGCTCTTACATTCGATCCCAAGGTAATAATCAGGGTGCAGCGAATCTACGATCACATCCAGGTACTGGTGTGTGAACCTGTGTTGTTTGAGTCGAAAAGCAATTCCTTTAGTCCCATTTTCTTTGAAAAAAACATTGAATGAATGTACAAGCTGACGTTCGAATTCTGTCATATAAACAATACCAACTCTTCAATCCTTTGGAAATGCTTTGTATTAAACGTGAATAATTCTAAACCACGATTAATAGCAACAGCAGTATCAACAAGAATCAATATCTAATCTCCTTTCGTTTATCAGATAATTCTTTCAGGAGAATTTCTTTATTCTTAATATCAATTGAACCCCTTAATTCCTTAAGTTTATCAATATTACTTCTGTGTTTTACCAGTCGCTCAAAAAAAGTACTAAAACTCTCGTTTGATCCTTTAATTGAAAGAAGCATATGGTAAACATCTTCTCGTATTGTTATTGTTTTAGAAGTCATAAAGTAATATATGTTTGAGTATATATTTATCTTTTAGCCATCATATTAGCAATCCTTGCCGCATATGCTCCGGCAGTAAATCCTGCATCGATATTGACCACAGTCAGTACAGAACATGACTGAAGCATTGTATAAAGGGCTGCAACTCCATTCCCGCCAGCTCCGTATCCTGAGGAAACAGGAACTCCTATTACCGGAACATCTACTATCCCTGATACTATTGTTGGTAGTGTGCCTTCCCTGCCTGCAGCTACCACAACACAATCAACACCTGGTTGTATTATTTCCTTGATGCGCCCGAACAACCTGTGAATACCTGCTGCCCCTACATCATAGATTGTATACACTTCAACTCCCATCTCAACTGCTATGACCTTTGCTTCCTCTGCTACTGGTATATCTACTGTTCCCGCAGTTATAATACCGATTGCACCACCTGTTTTTTTTACTGTAGATCCATCCTGCCTGATGACAACTGTTTTTGCATATTTATTCCAGTCAATATCAAATTCCCTGTCAAGAGTTTCACGCTGTTCATTTGAAACCCTGGTGATAATGGCCCGGTTTTCATGTGTAAGATGGTCTTTTACAATATCCAATAAGTCGAAAGGGTCTTTTCCTTCGGCATATATAGCTTCAGGTATACCGGTCCTCTTCATTCTATGCGGGTCAATATTGGATATTGTGTGTAATGTATCGATGTTATTAAGTTTGATCTGTTTGCAGGTTTCATTGAGTGTTATATTGCCATTTTTATATTGTTCAAGAAGGTCGATCAGGTTCATAATTAACGATATATTGGTTTGTTCTAGTATATTATTACCTGCTAATTTTTAACGCAAGGCTTTCTTTATCATACTGACATATACGGCTTTATCAATTGCCTTGCCTGCCCACACCCGTATTATATTACCATTATATATAACGGCTGTCAGTGGCAGTTTCTTATCTTCCTCAGGGGCACCCTGGAACAATACGTGGTATAGAGATCCTGAAGGATTATCTTCGCTAATCTCAAATATCTGTATACTGTCACCGTATATCTCACTCAATGCCCGGATGTTGGATTCATTGGCCTGGCATATACTGCATGTATCCTCTCTTTGTCTATCCTGCATGATGTTTAAGATAACCGGCTTATTGATCGCACAGATAGTATCCACAGCCAGTGTAAGGGGTGAATACTTTGTATTGATCAGTTCGTCTATACTGTTTCCGAACTGCTTGATAACCTCATCAGGTGAGATATTGTGTTGGTTAGCCAGGGATTCTATTAATCCTGATCTGAAAGATTGTTTATGGGTTTTAAGAATTTCATGAAGGTTCAATGATACCACAATCCTTTAAGATGATTCTCCCTTCGGTCGAATCTTTACCTGGACTAGAGTTAACGCGAACGAAGTGAACTTTTACTCGATATACTGCGAGTGCATATCTAATAAAGATTTAGTATTTTATTCTATCACAGAGGAAAATGAAATCCTTAAACTTTTATACCTTTCTGTGGTTAATAAATTCGGAGCTAAATAACCGGAATTCATTGAACAGAGGAATTGTTATGAAAAAAATTGTCGTAATCTTCGTAATTATATTGAGTGTCTTTAGTCTTGGTTGTACCTCACAGAATGATAGTGTTTCTGATCAAGACGATGAGAGTACAGTACCGGCAGATCAACAAGATATACAAGGCATATGGCAGGGAGTTCTGGAGGTTTCCGGCGCAAAACTTCGAATTGTGTTCAATATTTCCGCAGGGCAAAACAGTACATTAATCGCAACTATGGATAGCCCTGACCAGGGAGTCATCGGTATACCTGTAGACAAGGTTACTTTTCAAAATGATAATTTGGATCTTGAGGTACAATCCATCCCGGGCGTTTATAATGGCAGGTTCAGTGAGGATGATCAAATCATTAATGGACATTGGGAACAGTCCGGACAATCATTTCCATTAATACTACAACGCATAGAAAAAGCACCTGTTCTCAATCGGCCGCAGGAACCGAAGAGACCGTATCCATACGAGGACGAAGAGGTCATTTATAAAAATGAGACTACGGGAATTGAACTAGCGGGGACATTGACTTTGCCAACATCAGAAGGCCCATTCCCTGCAGTGCTGCTGATAACTGGTTCTGGTGCTCAGGATCGTAATGAAACGATAGTCGGTCACCGCCCGTTCCTTGTATTATCTGATTACCTGACACGCCGTGGGATCGCGGTCCTGAGGGTGGATGATCGTGGAATAGGAGGGTCGAGCGGTAATGTATCCCGGGCTACAAGCAAGGATTTTGCAGGTGATGTGCTCACTGGCGTTGAGTATCTTAAAGGTCGTGAGGAGATAGACCCTGAGAAGATCGGTCTTATCGGTCATAGCGAAGGAGGAATAATTGCTCCAATGGTAGCTGTTCGATCAGAAGATGTTGCCTTTATTGTGATGATGGCAGGATCAGGCTTAACAGGAGAAGAGATCCTGTATCTGCAGTCAGAACTTATCAGCAGGTCAGAAGGAGTAAGCGATGATGAGATCGCCAGGGAACGTGAGATTCAATCACGCATATTCGATGTGGTAAAAAATGAGACAGACAATGCGGCTGCTGAAAAAAAGCTCAATGAGATCCTAGATAAAATTGAAATGCCTAAAGAAAATAGGCAGGCTGAAATAGAGAAAATCTTATCACCATGGTTTAGATATTTTTTGACCTATGACCCCAAATCAACCTTGATAAATGTACAATGCCCGGTACTTGCAATCATCGGTGAAAAGGACTTGCAGGTTCCGTCCGAGCAAAACCTGCTAGCTATCGAAGAAGCCTTAGGGACCGGAGGCAATAAGAACTACACGGTTATGGAACTACCGGATCTGAACCACCTATTCCAGACTGCAATAACCGGATCCCCCTCTGAGTATGAACAAATCGAAGAAACCATATCACTGAGCGCATTAGAAGTGATTGGTGACTGGATATTGCAGTATACTGAGGACATTTAGATAAAATTCTCTGCGATCTATAATCTGTTATGTCAAAAAGAGTAAAAAAGGTTCAATATACATTCAATCCAAAGGGGATAAATACCCTTCCCATGGAGGAACTGACAACAATCCTACGAGGTGCTGATGATCTGATCATGAGTGGAGGCCGGAACATGCTTGCAAAAATATTAAAAGGTTCAAGACAGAAGAAGCTGCTTGAGTTAAAGCTGGATCAAAGTCCGGTTTATGGATATTATCAGGACCTTTCACTAGAAGATGTTCTTGCACGGATCGATTGGGTTATAGTAAATGGGTACTTGGATATAAAATACGACTATCGTTTACCACTGCTGGTATATACACCAGAGGGATGGGAAATTGAAAAAGATACGTATTCTACTGAGCTGCTTAGACGATTTGATGATGTGTTAAAGGAGACTTATGCCAAAATCGATATGAACTTCCTGAAAGATATGAACAGGCAGATAATTTTGTTGCTGCTTGATAAGATACAGGCTACAGAGGATGTGAAGTATATTCCACTTCTTAAGGCATGGCAGGAGATCGATTATAAAAAGGTTCGCAAAAGGATTGCTCAGGTCATATTTTCTATTGAGAAGAAGCACTATGGATAGATCAGCAATTCTCGTTTAGTCTCCCATCGAATCAAACTTATATCCGTAAAATAAAGTCCTCATTTGTTCCAGAACCTTCCTGCGCTGGAGCTTGCTGAAAATATTATTGAATGAAGGCTCTATATCAGCAGGGTCAACCTTGTCTAAGATTGTGCGCATCTGAGTGTCGCAAGGTACGTTATTTATCTCGTTTCTAGCTGAAGGTTCCTATCTTTGTGTCCAGATTCCTGAAACCATCGGGTGTGTCTGGAATTGGGATGAATGGTTTTATCATCCGAAAAGTGCTCAGTTGGTGATTAAGACTGATTAGTAGCGAATTTCTATTTATATTAGTTATAACTTCTTTTATTATTATTTCCCGATATTTAATAGAATTAACCACAAATAAACACAAATACACACAAATATTTTAATTAGTGGTTTTAATATATATTATTTTACCATTATCTGTGTTTATTTGTGTTCATCTGCGGTTATTTTCCTCTAGACTGGTTCTTTATTACTCAATGGGTAATCCTTAGATGGAATCAACCAATACTATATTATTGCATTCTATGAGTTCATCGAAAAGCCTTTTATTTTTAAAACTAACTCAGGAATTGAAGGAAAATCAAAAAGTTTTTCAGAGATACTATTCCAGCAGTTATTTTTATATAATTGAAAGATTAACTATCTAATATGTCTGAGACAATCAACTCAAAAGAAATTATATATGAATTAAAGGCAATTAAAGAAAACCTTGATTTTATTAAATCCCACATGGTTGACATAGACTCTATTTTAACAGAAGAGGATTATTTTTCTTTGCAAGAATACAGAAAAGAAAAAGACTCTGACAGACTTACTTCTCATGAGGATCTTAAAAGAGAATTGGAAATGTAATGTTTGAAATAAAATATTCAAGGCAAGCTATCAAATTTATAAAATCTCTTGATAAAAAGCTTGCTTTAAGAATCCTCAGCAAGATTGGGAAAGAACAAAATCCTCCCTTCGGTCGGATTTTCTTGACGTATAGGAAAGTATAAACGCACTTATTTATCTTGTCGCTGAAATTTGATACATGATGACTAAATATCACACGTTAATTTTGCCCTGTATGATGAGTTATTGGTACAAAGAATACATTAATAGTTGAAATATAAACACATTCTCTTCTCTGACATCTAAAATAGAAAGGTTGATTTCCTTAGCTTTCGTTTTATTGTGTGTCAAAAAAAACCAAAACCAGGAAATCAGTAACATTTATAGTCACCATAGCATTAATTCTTTTCTCTTTCAATACGTGGGATGATTACCAGATCAGATATCGAGATTCGTTAAGGCAAGTCGAAATAGAAAATGTTGAAAGAATGAGGTTATGCCGAACGCCTCAGAATGGTTACAAAGTCTATCAATGTCCTAACTGCGGAAGGAAAAAATATGTTCCTTTCACCTGCAAGAGCCGCCTATGTACTTCATGTGGGACTAAAGCGGCTAATGAATGGGCTGAAAGAATCAGTCATAAACTTTTAAAAGTCCAACATAGGCATGTTGTTTTTACAATTCCTGAAACACTACGGGAACTTTTCATGAATCCAAACTATCAGAAGATACTTTTTCAGGCATCGAAAGTGACCATGGAAAATATGATAAAATTCTCAAATAAAAAAAGTAAAAAGAAAATAAAGCTAAAAATTGGGATGATTGATGTTTTGCAAACATATGGTGCTGACATGAAAAAAAATCCTCATATTCACAGCATTGTTACTGAAGGTGGTTTCGATCGAAATAAAAATTGGATACATGTAGACTTTATACCATATAAAGGTTGGAGAAAGAAGTGGCAGTATGAATTATTGACGAGACTAAAAAAAGAAATGCCAAGATGTAGAGAGACAAATAATTTCATAGACCGTCATTTCAAAAAATACCCTAACGGATTTGTAGTTTATGGGAAAAGAAGATTCAATAAAAGAGAAGGTTGGAGCATGGCGAGGTATATTGGCAAATATGTGAAACATCCACCAATAGCTGAATCGAGGATCATAGCTTATGATGAAAAACAAGTAATATTCTGGTACAAGGACACAAAAACCAAGAAGAAGATAACTGTAACAATGGATAAGTTCGAATTCATACAAATACTTCTAAGTCATATACCTGAAAAAAATTTTAAAGTTGTAAGGTACTTTGGCATATATTCACGAAGAGGCTATAAACACAGGCAAACTGAATTCAGTGATGAAGAATCAGAGCTAATAATAAGAAGTTGGAGAGATGAAATTAAAAGAGCATTCCAATACGATCCTTTATTATGCCCTAATTGTAATACTGAAATGGAACTTGTAGAAATCTGCTATGAGGGAAGTGAAAACTATCCGACAGAAGATGAACTACTATCCGGGAAACCCCCCCCATCAAATCGTAATCTCGCTCAACATGAAAGGATGCATTTAATTTTAGCTCTAATTAGAGAAAATCAGAAAAGAGATGGGGCCAATATTGAGCTTGTGATATCAAAAGCAACTGAACAAGGAATCGATATAGATCAGGTTCTTAATGACATTGAATATTTGAAGTCAAGGGGAAACATCTATGAATATAGAACTGGAAAAATTAGATCTACGCTATGAAGGCAACAGTTAATTTTGCCCCCGCAGGGGCTTTCTTGAGTATATTATCTTATAGATTATATACTATTAAAAAATGAACCAATCCAACACGATTCTAAAAGAGTTGAAGGATATAGCGAGAAACTTTTTAGAGTTAGAGTTGGAAAATATAGAATATTATATGAAGTGGATTTTAAAGATAATTTGATAGGCATTGTGAAGATAGACAGAAGAACAAGAGTTTACTGATTTACAGAATGTTGATGTTGTGGTGTATCCTGTCAATTTTGTTAATCCTGTCTAATATTTTTATATTTCCACCACAAAGAGCGCAAAGAGAAGTACGTTGCAAGCAGGCGTGAGGCATATCATAATGTAAAGAAATATAACCTCTTATTAGTGTATAATTATTCAATCAAAACCCAGGCGCATTTACCATACTAAAAGGAGTAAAGTCATGAGACATGATCAAAAAATTCAACAAGAATACTATAATTATACTCTCCGCCTCACACAATTCACTGAAGATAAAGACAAATACCGCATCGAAATCGCACTCGAAGGCGTCGGGCTGCCCCGTCAAACAGCAACCAGTCACTTCAACTTCAAACTCACAGATCAGGACCAGGAAGACATACGCTGGTATCTCGAAGACTTCCTGCAGTACCCGCACGACCCTGCACCCAAAATCGCTGCCCGAATCGAAAAGCGTATGGCTCAAATCGGGACAGAACTTTTCAAAGCACTGTTCCAATCCAGTGATGACGCACGTGATCTTTGGGCTACGCTTCGCACCCGTCTAAACGATACCCGCATCGAGATTATAACAACAGTTGCAGAAGCAACAACTATCCCATGGGAACTTATTCGTGACCCAAAGACCGATGTACCTCTTGCACTGCGCGCCCGCTCATTCGTACATGCTCAACCCCAGGCCGCACAGGTTCCGCAAGTCCCGCAAACCGGATCCGGTCCGATCCGTATTCTCCTCGTCATATGCCGCCCTGGCGGACGTGACGATGTGCCGTTTCGTTCGGTTGCAACTCACCTCATCAAGGGGCTCAGTGAAGATGCCCGTGCCGTATTCCAGCTGGAGGTACTGCGTCCGCCTACATTTAAGCAACTGGGGCGCGTGCTGCGCCGTGCCAGGGATAAGGGGCATCCGTATCATATCATTCATTTCGACGGGCATGGCGCATTTCTCAACATGGAAAAACTGTTCAGGGCATGGAAGAAGAATACAGATGAAGAGATGATGAAACAGATGGCAGAGCTTCTTAAGATAGATCATGACCACTTTTCACCTACAGCCATCTATCCGCGAACGCCAAGGCAGGGTGATCATGGCTATCTGGTATTTGAGAACCCGCAGAGTGAATTCAACTACCGTATGGTGGACGGTCAGGAACTGGGAAAGCTGCTTGTCGAGACAGATGCCACAGTGCTGGTGCTAAACGCCTGCCGTTCTTCATATGCCAACCCGCTGAGCGCACCGGCTGCTGACAAACCCGCAGAAGGTGACCCTCATGCACAGGTACGTGCACTTGGCTCGCTGGCACAGGAGACAATGGATGCGGGTGCAGCAGGTGTAGTTGCAATGCGCTACAATGTATATGTAGCAACTGCAGCTCAGTTCATGGCAGATCTTTATGCCGAGCTTATTACAGGGCGCACGCTGGGCGAGGCTGTAACCAGCGGTCGCAAGCAGCTCGATGATAAACCATTACGAGAGATCGCATTTGAGCCGCATTCTTTGCAGGACTGGTCTGTTCCGGTAGTCTATGAGGCAGCACCGATTTCGCTATTTCCTGTCCAGGACAAGTCTGAGTCTGAGATGCTGAGAATCACACTGAATGAAGATCAAGTCACTCCGGACGGACTGGACCCGAAACTGCCCGGGCGTCCTGATGCTGGCTTTTTTGGCCGCGATGAAACATTACTTGCACTTGACCGGGCTTTTGACACACAGCAAATTGTTCTACTGCACGCCTATGCAGGAAGCGGCAAGACAGCAACTGTAGTAGAGTTTGCCCGCTGGTATAAACTTACAGGTGGCATGCAGGGTCCGGTGCTCTTTACATCGTTTGAGCAGTATAAACCCTTATCGAGAGTACTGGATCAGATCGGGGATACTTTCGGAGGTACACTGGAGCAGACAGGCATCCACTGGCTGACACTGGACGATGATAAGCGTCGTAATGTCGCACTGCAGGTATTAAATCAGATCCCTGTGCTCTGGA
>Ga0255426_10245_pt1 | contig 10599 bp, 10 predicted proteins | sample ANMaggSeSYBR02J9_FD_182666 | JGI IMG/M metagenome (GOLD analysis project Ga0255426, IMG submission 182666) | Sediment cell enrichment communities from methane seep in Santa Monica Basin, California, United Staets - ANME aggregate JGI... | ecosystem: Environmental > Aquatic > Marine > Cold seeps >...
GTGCCGGACTACGAATCCGTAGGTCGCAGGTTCGAATCCTGCCGGGCGCGCCAGTAAAAACAAGGGGTTACGGTTAAACAGCATAACCCCTTTTCTGTTCCTGCTACTATTTTGCTACCATTTCTCCAAAAATCGTCTTTTCAAGCTTTATCGCCGCCGCCTGATTTACAGGTTTCATCAAATGGGCATACACATCTAATGTCATTGTCGGGCTTGAATGACCCAGTTGTGTCTGGATATATTTTATGTTTTCTCCCTGTTCGATGAGAAGGCTTGCGAATGTGTGCCTTAAATCATGAAACCTGACTCGTTTTATACCAGCCTTTTTTAATGCTGGGAAAAAGTGTCTGCGCAACATATTTGATTGACACATTGGATTTCTTGCCTGATTTGGGAATATTAATTCAAGTTTACTAGGAGGGCAGGCAATTTTCCATTTCTTTAATGCTATAATCATGGTGGGTCCAATGTCAATTCTGCGATCGGATGATTTTGACTTTGGTTTGAACCATCTTCCTTTATTATAGGTTCGTTGGATATGAATCTGATTATTTTCCCAATCAACATCAGTCCATTTAAGGCCCAACAATTCTCCCTGACGTGCCCCAGTCATTATAGCCATCATATACAGGGTGTTGTATTTCTGGTCATTTTCTGCTGCCAACAGTAAGTTGATTTCTACTGTAGTTAGAGGCCGCACTACAGGTGCTTCAATTTCACCTCTTCTTTTTGGCCGCTCCGCGTCTCTGACGGGATTATAAACAATATATTTGTGCCTTACGGCGTAATTCATAACCTGATTGAACGTAACGATAAGTTTTCTCAAACTCGTAATGTTCATGTTTTTCACTTGACGGTTGCTAATGAACTTTTCAACTTTGGCCGTGGTAATCCTATTTACCTTTATGCTGTTAATATCATCGAAATGATGTTTAAGATGCCCACGATACATTTCCCACGTTGTTTCACGGACATTCGCCCTCTTGTAAGCAAGCCAACTTTCAGCCACTTTTTTAAAGGTTGGAATCTTTTCAGAAGGAAGATAGATTCCTCTGGCTAATTGGTCTTCGATTTCACGCAACACTTCTTTTGCTTTGGCTTTTGTAGTGCCCTCAGGTAATGTTTTCCATCGACGTTTTCCTTCAGTATCATAAAAATCGATAACATACTTTCCTCGTCTTTTTGCGATGCAAGTCATGATAAACCTCCCAATATTTTTGTTTTGATGTGATTTGGCTACAAACTAAGTTGGAGACAAGATAACACAGGGTTATTATTGATAAATAGCAAAACATTAATGAGTTAATGGCTGGAATGTTTGGGGGGGGATAGCCGTATTTGGATAATAAACTTTAAAAATGAGATTGATCGTCCAGATCGTTCTTTATACTGCTTGGACGATGTGGACGATCTTTTGCAGAGGTTAAGAAAGGATTCTTAGGAGTCTTACAAATGGTATGAAAAATTTCAGGGAATAAGGGTGGAAAATAATAAAGCCGCTCGAAAGCGGCTTTCAGAAATTTCTATTTAAGATATTGGCTCATTTTTCCTCTGATTTTTTTGGCCTCCCTCCTGTTGTTCTGTATTGTTTTGGTATAGCCTTCCAAATTTTTTCGATTGTTGTATTATGGATGTTTGGATCAGCTTTATAGATTTTATCCCATATTTCTTTACGCGTCATTTTCTTTTTCTGTTTTTGACAAAAAATTCCAATTGTTACGGCAGCTTTTATTGAGGCATCCCATTTTTCCTTCTCTCTTTTTAACTGACCAAACTTCTTACGTTCTTTACCATCCAGAGATTGTTGGTTATCATCATCTGACTCAATAGTACCCTTAGATAACCAAGGCTTTCTGATTTCAAGTTCTTCTACTTCCGATTTGAGATAAATATAATCTTTTGGATTAATTTCAAGATTCTGTGCTTGAGGGCTTAACGGGTCAAACCATCCTCCAAAAGTATAATATGCAGGTAAATCTTGGCTCATAATAAATCTCTTTAAAATATTTATCTTTTTATCCCATCTTTGCAACACTTCTTCGTGGGACAATATTTCCTGATCACTTGAATTATCAATTGCTTTAATACCACCCTTGAACTGCTTTCCACATATTTCTTCGTATTCTGCCTTATCATCATAAAAATGTTTTGAACCATAATATCCTTTACAATAGTAAAACTCTTTTATATATTTATCTAAAAAATCAGTCTTATATGATATTTCAAAATCAAAATTATTTCTCATTTGTATATATTCATCTAAAAAAACAGGGATAGTTTTTACAAAATCTACTGAATAATCATGACCCATTGCGTATAATATCTCAAGGTCTTTGTATTCATCTTCTGTAATGTTTGACCCAGAACCTGCCCCATAACAGTTTTTTGCTATATCCATTATTAATTCATTTAGATTTGAAGCTATGTCATCTAAATTATCAACCGGAGCATTTCTGCTTTTTAAACAAGATAAAAATCCATCTGTTTTGTTGTAAATAGAAAAAGCACTAACAATTCTTGGAAACACCTGTTTATGATTTTTATTTTCATAAGCTATAATTTTGTTAAAATCTTTTTCATAAATATTGTAAATACTATCTTCTTCAAACCATTGAGGATATCGATATGCCGGGTTTAGTTTTTGAATAACATCTGGAACATGATATAAATCCTCTGTATTTTCCTGATTTAAGTCTGGCAAATCATCAACAAAGAAAGGAACAAAACATCTAAAATGGAAATTCATCTTACTCAAAAATATCCTTTTGTATTTTCCTGCGCTTTCCTTCCTCCAATCCTTCCTCATATGCAAAGCCCATCGCTCCACCAAGAAGAAATGCATCTTTGGCCGTGAATTTATCTTCCTCTGATTCAGCCTGTTCAGGTTCATCATCCAGTTCAGTGACACCTTCAAGCGTGTCGTCAATTTCCAGTTCTTCTTCAAAACTTTCCTCAAAAGAATCCTCATCCATTTCATCGAAATCATCATCAAAATTATCAAAAAAGTCTTCCATTTTTTTACCTCCTGAATAAAAAGCCCTCAAAGCCGGAATATCCGACAATGAAGGCTTTCGTTTTTGTTTAAGATTATTATTGTTTTAACTCGGCCCCATTTCGCTATGCTGCTTCTTTGATGCTGTTTCTATTATCTACATAGCCGGTAATGATAAGATTGAGCACCTTCTCTGTTTCACTCATTACTTTCAGGCAGGCAGAATGGACAGTTATTTCCAGTTTCTCTGCGTAAGTCTTAATATACCTGAAACTATTTCCTATTGTATCCTCTGCTGATTTACCGACCATTACAGCCAATGCTTGTGCTGACAATTCAGCTACTACTTCTTGAAGCGAATCTTGGCCTGGCTTAAAATTTCCTTTCAAAATGTGATGGGCTGCGTGTGCTAATTCGTGGAAAAAGACGCATTCAGAAGATGTAGCCACTGCAATTTCCTTCCGACCAGGGGAATAATAGCCATAATAACGATAATTGCCAGGGATTGCCTTTAAAGAGATACCCCACTGTTGAGCACGCTCAATAAAGGGTAAGTCTGGTAATTCAATGTTTTCATATTCCAAGGGTTCCCCTTTTGTATCCTCGACCTTATATACTGGTGAGCATCCAAACCCGGTCAACACCTGCTGTTCCTCTCTGTCATCATCGGACTTCCTGAAATAAGGAACGAGAATATACATTGCTTTGGAGCCTTTCTTCACATTTCGATTGACGCTATTCCATTGTTTGATACCTCTTGCGTCCTGCGTCCCGCTGAAAAACATCAGCGTTCGGTTGAGCAGACTCCATCTTGATGATGGCAAATTAGGGATAGGGAACATTGAATATGCTACTGCCTCTGGAATGTCCCCGCTTTTAAATCGGTCAATGATGGTGTTTAGTGTCTCTCTTACTTTTGGTGTCATAGCGCACCTCCTTTTCTTGCTGTGTCTGATTGTGTGAATTAAAAGCACATCCTTGGCATTTCGTCTTGTCCCTGCATCCTTGGCAGACCTTTTCTCTGTCTAAAATCTTTGGCAGATACTCGAAAACAAATTCAATACCTTTGGTCATAGGAATACCAAGTGCCCAGGATATCCGCCTTAAAGTAGACGATGATTTCATACTCAACTCTGGGGTGTATGCCATTTCCTGATTCACCTCCTTTCAAAATACAAAAAGCCATCTGCCGGCGGGGGCAAAATGGCTCCATCTTGAAACTGCTGTTATTGTTTGATTCAACCTATCTCGTCATAGAATCTCTTGATAATGCCGTTATCCGCAAACGAGTAATACCTGTCATCGTCCATCGAAATAATGATGTGCTCATGGACTGCGATGCCTATTACCTCTGACGCCTGAATGATTCTCTTGGTAATGGCCAGGTCATCAGGGGACGGTTCCAAGTCGTTGCTCGGGTGGTTATGACAAAGAATCATCGCTGCCGAATTGGCCAGAATGGCAGGTTTGAGCACTTCGCGGGGATGGACCGATGCAGACAACAAACCACCGATGGAAACGATGTTCAGGCCAATGATTTCGTTCTTGACACTCAACAGGATTACGCAGAACTGCTCCCTGTCGGGCTGGCCCTGCGTCTTTATCAGACTTTGAATGAGAGACTGGGCCTCCTTGGAGTTATTCATACGGCGGTGGCCAAACGAGATGCTTTTGTCTTTGACCAGGGACACACGATAGATGGAAACGAACTTGCTGACGGACTGGTCTTGCGGGATGCTGAACAGGTCTTGCTGTTTCATTGCTGGCCTCCTTTCGGACGCAAAAAAAGCCCTCATGCCGAAATGCCGGACAATGAGAGCCGTATGTTGTGGATACTATTCTGCGAAATGGGCTTCTATCTTCACTCGCAGTTTCCTTTTCAGGTATTTGACTTGGCCATTGGTCTTGACAAGTTTGACGGCAATCTCCCTGTCCAGCAGTTCATCCACCACTTTCAGGCGGATGTATTTTGCTTCCGGCCCGGACAGATTATTGATAAAGTGCTCGAAATCCAGTTTCCGAATGACTATCTCGTCCAGCGGAAGCCGGTTTCTATCGGTAAGTATGGCTTGTGAAAGTTCAGCGTCGGAATTGTCAGGGATGGCATCGTAATAGGTAATGGTGATGGGAAACTGCCGATTATACCGCTTGGGGATGTCCACGCTCTTTCCGACGCCATTGACTTGATTTAGGATGCTCCATCTGGCACCGGTGCGAAGGTATTTGTTTGGTGCGTCCGGGATGCGTTTCAGGCTTTCCAGAATACTGATTGCTCCTTCCTGAATCAGGTCTTCATCGCCTCTGGCGGTGTGACGCAGAAACGGTCGCAATGATTTGAACTTGTTCTCATAAGCGGTGTTGAACTTTTGTGCTGTTGTCATAATAGGTCTCCTTTCTGTTGGATGGGTAAAAACGCAAAAAGGGCGGCTGCCTTTAAGACAAACCGCCCTTTCTACTGGTTAAATGATTGATTATGTTTGTGAGTAATCAGTCGGATGGCTTATTATAAAGAGGTAGGAGAGGGGGGCATTAAAAAACAAGCCACAAAAGGCTTTACGTCATCATATATTAGGTACCGCAAACAATTAATCTGGTTCGATTTTGATTTATGACAATGATGACAGGTTTGATTGATTGGCTGGAAATATATTGGCGGATGCCGCTAAATCAAGAGGACCACGATGGATTCCAGTTCTATGATGCTAAAAACTCGCTAACAGAAGTAGGTCGACTTACATTAGCAGTTATCTAAATAGAATATTACCGCAATTCTTTTTATTCAAAACAGTAGAGAGAGCAGGAGCAGTGGATATCAGCAGGGCAGGAGCGTGGCAGATTCTGTATGTTTCGTTTACATAATACGAATTATCATGATGGACGCAAGTTATAAAAGGCATGATTTTGTCGGGGCTGAAATTTGTTGTTATAGGCTCTTGATTATGATGAACCTCAAGTCTGTCTGATAATTAAGTTTGTATTATGTAATAGAAACCTACAGAATATGACATGCGGGTCAATTACTCGGTCTAAAAGTCCAAAAAAGAATCGGTAGGAGAAATCGAATAAATGGCTATATTTCTGCGAATAATACTTTGGCTTGCCCAAAACTATAAAAGCCCGAATATGGACATCTGGTGGCTTCTGAAAGGTATTTGTGAAAGATAAGCGAGAAGTAATAATGGTAGTAAAGTATATCGTCTAAATTTAACACAGCATCCCATTTTATCAGTAATTTATTGAACGAGTTCCTAACTACTGTAAAGCGGAGTCCTGTTTTATTGAGATTTTCCTTTTCGCATTTGACAGGTGGTATGGGGAGAATGATGGATAAGTTGATGATTATACTATACTATACTATTATACTATGCTACCAAGAAATTTACCCTTTAAGTAAAGGGCGGAATAATGCTTGCTTGGTTTGAGCGAGGAAAGAATTTCAGTACGTACCCATTGGAAGAACCGCAAAACCCGTGTGCGGAGCTCCTGAAACGGTGCATTACCCGCAACTACGCAATCACAACCGGGTGTGCCAGAAAAGGCCCCTGGCGGATGAGCAAGGTCAAGTGGGTCCAAATTGCCCTACCAGACTCTTATTTTAAATCACTTGGGCTTATGTTCCCCTGGATCTGATTCTGTCTGAGCAGCCGAATCGCGCAGTACGGACCCGTATGCTGCGTGGTGTGGGAGGGGCGCCTTGTGAGGTGTGTCCCTATCCCGATGGGCCATATCTGGGCGGTGGTTCCAAAAACCTGGACAATGTGATAAGCTCTGGGTCAAAACCAAGAAAGAAAGGATTGACCATGACCAAAAAGCGCAATCGATACACCGCCGAATTCAAGGCCAAGGTGGCCTTGGCAGCTCTCAAGAACGAACAGACAATCTCCGAACTCGAAGCCCATTTCGGGGTTACCCCGACGATTATCAACAGCTGGAAATGCGCTCTGTTTGCGGGATTTCTCCCCCTTGTCGGCTGCCCTGTCCAAATAGTCAGATAATTTTTGTTGTGCACTCCTCCTTATGTTGGCAGTAGTACTGAGAATTCGCGGTTTTACGTCTGGAAAAAGTTCTTCTGAAACGAACGCCCCGTAGAATACATAACGGGGCACTCGTTTTTTTATTGACTTAAAAACAATTTATGGGATGGTTGAGTCGTAAAATTGACCATTATCCATGCATATAGTGTTTATCCCCTCGTCATGGGGAACGCCCACAAATACGCGACCAGAGCACACTCCCCCTAAGTTATCGCTCGCGGTAAAAGAGATACTATAAACTCGACCATTGCCTTCACCTAAGCGCTCTGCTCTTATCAAGGCAGTGTCAGTTCCAACGCCTTCTCCATCTGGCGAAGTCTCATCTATTTCCGATACCAAAACCGGCTCGTCTTGAGTAATGCCGGTTATGGTTATGGAAACAGAATCGCCATCTGGGTCGGCCACGTTCAGAATGTTAACACTCACCATTTTATGATTTGGAGGCCAGATTTCAGTCACACTTGCAACAGCGCCATCGCAGACCGGTGGGTTATTTTCGGGCTCAACCGCTCCTCCAATAGCCTCAATAACGGCTTCAACGACGTCTTCCGCAGCCGAGGCGGTAAATACTTTACCGTTGGTTTTTTCGGCCAATTCTGTGAAACACGCGGTAGTAGTGGGATTCGTGCCGATTACCACGGGATAAATTATGGCAGGATCGACTGCCTCGGCCGCAGCTGCTACAGATGTGGCTGTATAGCCGGTGAATGGTTCTGGATCGTGAGGAGGTGCGTCACCCATTAGGATTATGGATTTTTTTACGAGGGTCCGCCATTCTCCCAGGCCCTCGGTGTTAATCGCCCTAGTAAGGGCTGAATATACTGACTCTTGCCAGTCAGCACCCCATCCGAGCGACAAGCCTTGAATGGCGGCAATAATAGCTGATTTATCGGATGAGAACGGTAAAACAACGTGATAGGGGTAATCACCGGCACCGCCATAAGGATTAATCGGAAAATCCCGGTAGTCTACGACTGCAACTCGGTAATCGGAGATTTCTGTATCTATGGTGTTGACGATTTCGTTGGCTGCGGCCTTAACATTAGCTATATCGTCCCACATGCTTCCCGTTGTATCGATAACAAAAATAAGATCAAGCGAAGGGCAAATTGGCCCATAGAAAAAGTCGTCAATGGCAAATATAAACATCCAATTACATCCTGCATCTAGTGTTCCTTCGTTTTCTGCACAAAGATCGTGATCAAAACAGTCCTGAGTATAAATGTTCACTGAATTATTCGGTTCTCCGTCACCTATGCAGCCCTTGCCACAACGTCCGAAGCAATTTTCACCACCGACATTGTGCTCAACGTCATCCATCCACGCTGTAGGTGCATCAAGTTTAATAATTGGTATTCCGCTATACTTAGCCCAACCGCAATATTCATCTGTCGTAACGTAACTACCGATGTGTGACTCATTAACATATGGACATATATTTTCAGAAATGCCATCCGGATATGTAATCCCACACTCATCTGGAATCGTGACCTGGGTTGGATCGACAATTACAGCCATACTGGATGGCCAGCTTGATAAAAGGTTGAATGTGCGGATTAGCATTTTTTCTAAATCATTGGTTCCGATTTGTTTTTCTCCAAGTATTAATTCCAGATCTTGCTTTAATGATTCAGCTTCCAGGTCACTAATATTAATAATTTCGCCGGTTTGTTGGTCCTTTCCTATTATAGAAATTTCCCCTTTTCTTTTTCCGTAACCAACTTTAACGTTTATATGTTTATCATTGATATATAAGTCAGTTTCGAATATGTTCTGGATATCTTTTGCTGTGAAATTAGTACCCGATTTCTTTAACTTCCCAGCAACCTTAGTTTTGGTCTTAATCAATAACTCAACATCAGATTCTTCTGACGTATCTTGCGCTAAAGCATCCCAATTTTGCAATAAACCAAAAGATAAAGAAAATACAAATAACACAAAAATAGATGTAATAATCCCCTTTTTCATCACTTTCCTCCTTTCTTAATTTAGCCAGTAAATCCTACAAAAAAATAGTAAAATTTCAAAAACACAAATATTATTACTGTAGTGGGTACCGAACAACTTATAATTATAAGGTTTAATGTAATGGATTCGTATTTAAATACCCTGATAATTGCCAGTATAAGTGAAGAGAATGAAATTATTATGGCAATGAGTGCCATAATAAGCGGAAGAGAGATGAAGTTTATTTCAAAAATTATAGTCAAATATGCCATGCCAAAGAATACCCAAGAAAGAAAAAATAGACTGAGTTGCTTTAGATAAATATTTTTTTTCCGTTTATCTATCATAAGGCTCGCATACATGATTCAATATATCCCACCATCAAATCAGGCTTGGTGGAATGTATCCTTATTGCTTTAAGTAGCTCGTATTCTTAAGATTCATATAAGATTTTTAGCATAGCCAATCGATAGGAAATCAAATATCACTGCGCGGTTAGCCCCTCATACATCTTCCCACCGTTCGGCCTTCCCACCCCGTACTAAATATTTACCTCCATACTTTTCGAGGACCTGAGGAAATTTTTTTCGAGTCCTTTGACCGAACCGCGATCGGTTACTCGAATGTTTATAATCATGTATGCAACTATGAATTCTATCATTTCCTCAGTCTCGATACAAATGCACCCCAACAATGATTAGTGAGAAAAAACCCGCAATATCATGGAACGAAAACATGCATGATGTGCGCACCTTTTGTATAGTTTACAATTTGTTGTAGCTCGCCAACCCCGAATATTGAAATCGAAAAAGTGAGCTGTTTTTTTCAATTTTGCCGATATATCCAATATGCGAGAAAAAACGCCTGATATCCCTGATATCAGAGATGTTTTTGAGAAAAAAGGGTCCAATCATAAAAAATAAGTAAAAAAATGTCGCGTTTAATGTAAATATGCTGTCCACTAAGAAGAGGTCGGATGTTTGATAACTTGCCAACTTCATAATGCCAAGATCTAACCATGCTTATCCGGTTGGCACATAGAGCTCGAAGAGGTAGTCTTCCATATAGCCGTGTCACGTGAGAAAATATGACCCGCCGCTTTCTATAGTTCTCGCTGGCGCGTATGTGCCAACCGGATAAGCATGGATCGAACAATTCTATTGAATATATCTACTGGAAATCTGAAATTTTGAGGTTTAGTTTGAACTATAGTCCAAATTTTAACTTTAAATAGTATGCAAAAATCATGCAAAATTAAACAGTTAATAGTATATGATATAATTTTAGATGGTTAACTAAAATGTATAAGAAATTAGAATTGTAATCACATGAGTTTTAGTGTGTAATTGTGAAGCAAATTACACAAAATCTATGAAATGTTTTACATACTTTTGTAGGTAATACAAAGGATGGAAAAATCAGAATAGAAATTTATTGGAGTTTTGCAAACACAAAATATTGGATATTATTTCGGCTAACTGAAATTGTAGATAACTTGCCAGTATCAAAATATATCAATTGGTATCAAAAGATTGTGATGTTTTCATGATATCATATCTTTTTCAGTCGAACATGGTTTTTTCCAAATATTGAATCGCAAATCATCGTCCTCATCGTCCATACCGT
>Ga0255426_10246_pt1 | contig 10549 bp, 7 predicted proteins | sample ANMaggSeSYBR02J9_FD_182666 | JGI IMG/M metagenome (GOLD analysis project Ga0255426, IMG submission 182666) | Sediment cell enrichment communities from methane seep in Santa Monica Basin, California, United Staets - ANME aggregate JGI... | ecosystem: Environmental > Aquatic > Marine > Cold seeps >...
AAGCACCATCATGTCCAGTTCAAGGTTCTCTATCTTATTGGTCAGAGTATCTTCTATCCTGGCAATGATATTTTGATCCTCATTCTCGGTAACCTCTGCCGGTCTACCTCTTATGAAATGGATATCCATATCCCTTGCCCTGTTATAGAACTCTTCATACATCCTGAACGGCGTTCTCATATCCATATACATAATATATACTTCGCTATCAGGATATTTTTCCTTGATCAGCTGTGCATTCTTCAAGGAAGCCATGCAGCAGAAACTGGAACAGTATATGTTGGAGTTTACATCCCGGCTACCCACGCACTGTACAAATCCTATTCGTTTGGGTTGCACTACATCACTGGGTCGCACAACTTTACCCATGGTAGGTCCGCTGGCATTGATAAGCCGCTCGAACTCCATGGTAGTGATCACGTTATCATATAGACCGAATCCAAAGTCGTGGTTAGGTTCAGGATCATATACATCATAGCCTACACAGACCACGATCACACCTACCTCCAGATCAGAGAAGGTATCCTCCTGGTCCATATTGATAGCACCTCTCTCGCATGCCTTGCTGCATGCTCCGCAGTCGATGCAGATAGATTTGTCGATCAATGCACGCAGAGGTACTGCCTGTGGGAACGGTACATAAACAGCTTTTCTTGTACCTATACCCTCATTGAACTCCCAATACGGGACCTCTACCGGACATTTCTCTACACACGAATTGCATCCGGTACACAGATCTATGTCAACATATCTGGCTTTGTGCTTTACCTTTACATCAAAATTACCCACATAACCATCTACTTCTTCCACTTCAGAGTAGCTCATTATCTCAATATTCGGATTCCTGTTTACTTCCACCATCTTCGGACCCAGGATACATATACTACAGTCATTGGTAGGGAACGTCTTATCCAGTTGTGCCATCTTACCGCCGATAGAAGGTCCGGCTTCAACCAGGTATACCTGGAAACCCATATCACCAATATCCATAGCAGCCTGCATACCTGTTACGCCGGCTCCTATTACCAGCGCTTTATTGGTAACAGGCACTTCACTGGACTGCAGAGGCTCAAGCAACGCTGCCCTGGCAACGCCCATACGCACCAGTTCTTTGGCTTTTCTGGTAGCATCTTCTTTCTCCCACATATGTATCCAGCTACAGTGTTCCCTGATATTCACGAACTCAAAGAGGTATGGATTTAGTCCTGCCTCTTCAACACAGGCTCTGAAAATGGGCTCGTGGGTCTTGGGCGTACATGACGCCACAAGCACACGGTTCAGATCCAGTTCTTTGATCGCCTTTTTAATCTCGTCCTGTCCTGCGTCACTGCATGTATACTTATTAACCACAGCTGTGGTCACATTGGGAAGAGTGGAAATATAATCTGCCACAGCATTACAGTCCACTGCGCCTGCTATATTCACACCGCATTCGCAGATGAAAGCTCCAATTCTCAATTCTTCTGCTTCTTCATTAGTTGTTGATTCTTGTTGTGTCATGTTATTCCTCCTTTTTATTTTTCTTTAGAGGATTTGGCCCCAGGGCCCTTATCTTTTCTACAAAATCAGTAATAGTCTCCTGGAATTTTTTACCCTCAGCCGCTGAGACCCACTCCAGATGGAGCCTGTCCTTTAGACCAAGGTGTTCCAACGCATCCACGATCTCCTTCATCCTCTCATCAGTATGGATATTACCTTCGATATAGTGACAGTCGCCGATATGGCAACCTGTTACCAATATACCGTCAGTACCTTCCTTTAATGCTTCAAGGATATGTATCGGTTCTACCCTGCTGCTGCACATCACCCGTATAACACGGCTGTTTGTAGGATACTGCAATCGTGAAACGCCTGCCAGATCGGCACCGGCATAACTGCACCAGTTGCAGCAAAATGTTAATATATCAGGTTCGAAATCACTCATTTATATCCCCTCCCCATAGGCTTTTATTACAGCCATTATCTGGGGTGTTGTGAAATGTCTTGCAGTTATTGCACCGGTCGGACATTCAGCTGCACAGCATCCGCATCCTTTGCATATTGCAGGGTTGATCTCGCACTTCTTGGTAGTGTATACGATCTCTTCGGTCTCAACCGTGATCTCCTTAAGCTCAGGTGCTTTATACGGACATACTGTAGTACATCTACCACACCCGATACACAGGTCAGGGTCAACCACTGATACATTTCCTATAGTCTCAAGGAAATCCCTTGATAGTATGGTACATGCACGTGATGCTGCCGCCGATGCCTGGCTTACGGATTCGTCTACCAGTTTAGGTGCCTGTGATGTCCCTGCTAAGAACACACCGTCAGTGGCACATTCTACAGGTCGCAGTTTAATATGCGCCTCTAAGAAGAAACCGTTAGAATCCAATGCCACTTTGAACATTGGTGCAAGCAGTTCATTGGTCTCGGGAGTGACCATTGGTGCACTCAGGACCATCAGGTCATAATTGATCTCGAAATCCATATTCATAAGATGATCGTATACACGCACTGTTTTCTCGCTCACTTCCGGTTCCTTATCCTCGGTATAGCGCATGAATATTACATCCAGTTCCCTGGCTTTAGTATACAGTTCTTCCCAGACCCCGAAGGTCCTGATATCCCTGTATAATATAGTAACATTTCTATCAGGATCAGATTCTTTAAGCCGGATGGCATTCTTCACAGCAACCGTGCAGCAGGCCCTTGAACAGTAAGGACGATCATCATTTCGTCCACCGGCACACTGTATGATCACCACGTTCTTAGCATCCACACCTTCATCCAGCTTTTGTTCAAGCTGGCTCTGGGTTATAATATTGGGATATTCACCATACGAGAAGTAACCTTCAGGCTCAAATTCTTTGGTGCCAGTAGCAATAATAGCTACACCAAATTCGATATCCTCATCGATATTCGCACCTTTGATGTGACCTTTGAAATTACCCATTGAACCTTCCTGCTCGGTTAGTTCTGCTTCTTTAACAACAGTAATATTCGGATTGGATTCCACTTTCTGTATTAAAGGTTTAAGCACTTCCTTAGTAGTGCGCCCATCCTGGAGCTGTGTGAACTTGAGCATCATTCCGCCCAGTTCGGACTCTTTCTCAAGAAGCGTTACTTTGAAATCCTTTTGGGCAATATCAAGTGCAGCAGTCATGCCTGCTATACCGCCACCGACCACAAGGGCTTCATTATTGAACTCAATTTTCTCCTGGTACAGAGGCTGCAATAAGTTGGCTCTTGATACGCTCATCCTGACAATATCCTTAGCTTTTCTTGTCGCTTCCTCTTTGTTATTCTGGTGGACCCAGCTGCAGTGTTCCCTGATATTTGCCAGCTCGAATAAATACGGATTAAGACCGGCTTCCATCAGTGTTTCCCTGAATAGTGGCTCATGGGTTCTTGGTGTGCATGATGCAACTACCATATGGTTCAGGTTGTGCTCTTCTACCAGATTAGCAATACCCTCCAGACTGTCCGTACTGCAGGCATATACTTCCTCTTTTGCGAACACAACATGCGGCAGTGTCTTAGCATACTCCACTACATCAGGTACATCTACAATATTGCCAATGTTTATCCCGCAGCGGCATACTACTACACCAGTCCTGATCTGTGTACCGATATCCTTCTCAGGCGGATACTCTTTCTCAGTTACCAGAGTCCCTCTTTCACTGGATAACAGTGAAGATGCTTTACTGGCAGCGCCACTGGCATCTGCCACAGTATCAGGAATATCCTTCGGAGCCTGCATGGCTCCGCAAACGAAAATACCTGGTTTTGAGGTCTCCATCGGACTCTCGATCTTTGTCTTGATAAAGCCATTATCGTCCATCTCTACGTTTGCTATCTGTGCCAGGTTCTTGCTGCTCTCGGAAGGCGTAAGTCCGATAGACAGCACGACCATATCAAAATCTTCACGTTTGATACCGCTGCCGTCTTCAGCTTCATACTTTAATGAAACATTATCTGTCACAGGGTCGACTTCAACACCCGACGGACGGCTGTTGATAAAGCGTATTCCCTTCTCATTCTTGGCCTTCTGGTAGAATTCCTCGAAACCCTTGCCAAAAGCCCGTACATCAATATTGAAAATTGTAGTCTTAAGATCAAGATCGTGTTCCATAGCCACCATAGCTTCTTTGGTAGCATACATACAGCAAACACTGCTGCAGGTATTGCGACCTATTTCGGGACTCCGCGAACCTATACACTGTATCCAGGCTATATTCTTGGGGTGCGACCCGTCATCGAGCGTTACATGACCTTCGAATGGACCCGATGAACTCAATTGCCTCTCGAATTCCAGGGATGTGACAACATTGGGATTATCGATCCTGTACTGCTCAAGATTTGAAGCATCATAAGGTTCGAAACCTGTATTTATTATGACACTTCCGACATTGATATCAACTTCTTCATCCTTATCTTCATAGTTTATAGCATCGTTCTCGCACACTTTCTGGCAGTTGCCGCATTTGCCCTTTGTCAGATATAAACAGTTATCCGCATCAATGGTAAATACTCTTGGTACTGCCTGGGGGAATGCCAGGTAGATCGCTTTTCTCTTATTTTGACCTTCATTGTATTCATCAGGCACTTTGACAGGACATTTGGAAACGCACAACTCACAGGCAGTACACTTATCATAGTCCACATATGTGGCCTTCTTCTTTACAGTTACAGTGAAGTCACCAGGATCACCTTTGATCCCTGTGATCTCGCTGTAGGTCATCAGTTCAATATTGGGATGGCGTGCTACTTCAGCCAGTTTGGGGGACAGTGTACACATAGAACAGTCCAGTGTAGGGAATGTCTTATCCAACTGGGCCATCTTACCTCCAATGGTTGTGCTGCTTTCTATTAAATAAACCTTTAATCCGCTGCTTGCCAGATCAATAGCACTCTGGATACCGGCAATTCCTCCTCCGGCAACAGCCACAGCACCTACTAATTTACTCATTTCACACCACCTCTGATCTTCTCGATCTTTTTATTAAATTCCTCATTTACTATCAGGTTCTGATCAATACCCAGTTCTTCCAGTGGAAGACCCATAGCAAGTCCAAGAAGCTGTGAATAATGTACAACAGGTATATCATACGATTTATCGAATTTCTTCTTGATCTCTGTCTGGCCTACATCAAACTGAAGGTGACAGAAAGGACAGGCATCAATGATACAATCCACTCCGGCTGCTTTCATGTTCTCCAGTTTATTACTAACCATTTGGAGTGAAGTATCAAGTACTGCTGTACGTGCACCTCCGCCTGCTCCACAGCATGCCATTTTATCCTCGTAGTCCACACTGGTAGCTCCGGTGGCTTCAACTAATTCATCAAAGAACCTGGGATTTTCAGTGCTTCCGAGATGTCTCTCATTACTTGGTTTAACCAGATGGCATCCGTAGTGCAGGGCAATATTAAGATCCATCGGAATAGTAACCGCTTCTTTGATCTTCTGTACTCCTACTTCCTGGGAGAGGAACTCAATTATGTGACGCACTTTAATTGTACCTTTAAACTCATGTCCGATCTCTGCTAATATTTTATTGACCTCTTCTCTAAGTTTCGAGTCTTCTTTCATTAGATTATTTGCATCAACCAGCGATCCGAAACATCCATTGCAGACAGTGAGGATGTCAAGCCCCATTTCTTCTGATAGTGTTACATTCCTGGATGCCAGTGCAAGCCATGTGATCTTGTCAAATGACCTGAAAACACCAGGAGCCGGACAGCAGGAAGCACCTTTCAGATCTTCCAGTTCGACACCAAGTCTACTTAATGTATCAATAGTAGCAGCTTCGATACCTGGATATCTATTGGGTGCAATACAGCCTAAAAAGAATGATAATTTACTCATGAGTCTGCCTCCTGATCAGCAACTAATGTGTCAAAACCGGCAATTTTTATCACTTTTTGTACTTCACCCAGTGCATCCTCGTATTTATGCACAGTAGGTGGGGTATCTGGTAGACCCACTGCCTTGCGTTTTTCTTTGGCATCATCATTGATTGGAACTGCATGTCCGAATTTGATCACAAGCTGGCTAACCTTCCTGTGATTATCAAGCATGATGCCGTTCTTGATCGCAATAGTTCTTATCTTCAACATAGTATCCACGTTTTTCACACCCTGTGGACACCGTTCCTGACACTTATAACATGTAGTACAGTACCAGATATAAGGGCTGTTTAACAATTGCTCCTTCATACCAAGGTTTGCCATACGCAGGAATTTACGGATATTATATTCAGGTTCCTGATCAGCCATAGGACAGCCGGAAGTACATCCTGTACAGTTAAAGCATAGTACGATCTTCTCGGCACCTGGCTCTTCAAAAACCTCTTTCCTGAACTCAGGATCAAAATCAGATGTATTAATAATATCGCTCATTTATTTCCCTCCCAGTTGCTCGGCAAGGAACACTGTTAAGTCCTTGATATCGAATTCATAATTCTCAACAGATTCCTGTTCTGTCTTCATACAGTTCAGGTGGGCTAAACATTTCGGACATGATGTGATGAGGACTTTAGCTTCCGTATCCTTTGCTTCATCCAGTCTTGCCTTTCGTAATGCTTTGCTTCTGTCATTACAATTCATCATAGTACTAACTCCACAACACCATGACTCGTTCTTGCTATGTGCCATTTCTGTGACCGTGGCACCAGCAGATTCAAGTGACTCTCTGGGAGCATCATATTCTCCCATATGCCTACCAAGCCTACAAGCATCATGATATGTTACACTTATATCCGAATCAATACCAAGATCGGCATTCTTAAGAAGCTGGCTAATATGTACTACCTCACATGGCAGGTCATAGTCCATGCTCAGTGTGCGGTAGCACTCTGCACATGAAGTAACCAGAGTTTCGATGCCACTTTTAATAATTAGTTCTGTATTCTGTTCTTTTAGTTTATTGAATGTCTCAGTATCTCCCTGCCATAACTGGTCATGTCCACAACATTTTAACTGCAGCATTTTTGCGCTCATGTCCATCTTTTCTAATAATTTCATCGATGAATCTGCAATAGATTTGAAATCCACATCCAGATCAAAGAACATATCATGAAAATCAAGACATCCGGGATAATAACCGATCTTTGAATCATTGTTTCCTGGCTCTCCCAGGTTCGTTTTGCTTTCTTTAAGGTCAGCCATCAGATCAGAAAGAAGGGTAAACACTCCCTTATGAACCAGATCTCCTTGTTGTTTACCCTCTCGATCTTCTTTTACAAATTCGGGGTAATCAACACCCTGTGGACATCCATCATAACAAAGACCACAGGTCAGGCAGTTCCATATATCATCGGAACTTTTTCTATATACATTTGTCTGGTAAATATTACTTCGAGGAGTGGTCATCACGACCCTTCGAACCGGACAGATGGCAGTACATTTTCCACATTGATAACATAGTTGAATATTTGAAGACGTGCTACTCACCTACCTTTGATTATATGAGTCATTGAGTGATTAATGTAGTATTAAACATTTCGTTTTGAATCCGGGTTGTCCTAATTATTTAAAAAAAGTTATTTACACAACACCAGGGACATAACATGTGTTCGGGCATAGTCGAAAATGAATGGTTGTTCAATTATTGCATGAACAAAATCCTCCCTTCGGTCGGATTTTATTGACTGAAGCTTCGAAGAAGATGAAGATTAAAAGATTCGTAGAATATTTGACCGACATTCCAGAGGAATGGAGGATTGGAAAATATAAACGGAGTGAGCGTTTTCGATATATCAAGTTATACTTGATATACTACAAGAATATTAGCAATATATAATGTAATGATTACTTCATTTTGTGCTATATTCTATGATATTTTATGACATTTGGAATAAAGTAAAAAAAGGATGGTAAGAACTATCTGTATCTAAGGTGCTAATAATTACCTTCAATACGGACATGTCCTTGCCCTTTTATTTCATTATAGCACTGCCTGCATATAATATTACCAAAACATGTGGTCAGGTTTGCCGTGGTTTCCCGGCCGCATCCAATGCATATATCAACATTATCGTTTTTGCTCATTTTTTTCACCTAATATAAGATTATTCTATGGGCATATTTTCTTGGATTCTTAACAATATTCATTGTATATTAATTTTTATATAAGGATAGGATATTATTCTGATTGTTGGATCTCAGGTTTAATTCCTAACTAGATATTTTTATAACAGTCATAGTATATATATTTTGTTACATCTTTTCTAAAAATAATAATAATGTTCATAATGATGATTATAACAAAATTTTTAATAGTATATCAAGTATAATTTGATATATCGAAAATAAACACTTCGTTCACATTTTCTAATCTTCAGCTCTTTTAAGAGCCTCAGTCAATAAAAATCGACCAGAGGGTGGATTTTTTTCATGAGTATCTATTAATACGTCCCTGGATATTATAAATAAGCCTCGGGAGGGATTTGAACCCCCGACCTAGTGATTACAAGTCACTCGCTCTGCCGGTCTGAGCCACCGAGGCAGTTAGATCTATAATATCATATTGGTTGTTTAGAGTCATAATATGACATATAATCTTCGGTGTTTAAGAAATAGAATTGAATATCTTAAGATATAAAACTCTCTGAATTATCGATCCGCAATTTTATTATTAATTAATTAATTTTAATTCAGTTCCTATTATTTTACATTCATGGCTCAACTGATCGATCCATAAATGTGTTTGATTCCTGATTTTCACAGAAAATAATACTAAATAATTCGGAACTACCATATTTGTTATCCATTCATTTCCTTCATATTTCATTCTTATTGATACAAGTACCATCACAGTTATCAAACCGATAATGAGTACCTCAGGATCGGCAATACCGTAAAAGTCCCGGCTGTAATCAAACAATCCTATGCCATACTTTTGATCAGAAATAGGCCAGAAAAAAGCATATGCAGGATTATACACCAGTGCATCTTCGACCAGGTGAGCACCAAAACCGATAAAGGCAAATATGAATGAATCCCTGAATCTGATTTTAAAACTTTGTAGTAATAATGCTATAATAACAGCAAAAAGAAGCATGACTGCCAGATTGTGAAAGTCTCCGTGAGTTATGGGCTTGCCGTGAATGAGCAAGGCAATACCAAATTTACCTAACAAAGTATCTAAAAATAAGTCAAGATCAGGCGCATAAGCACTAACGATTATAATCCATGAATAATCCTTATTAGCATATTTAAGATAAATTCCGCCTGCAATGATTGCAATGGCAATCGAGTATATTAAGTGTTCCAAATGCATTTTAATCAATCAATTTATTAGTTATACTTTTACTCATGATTATGATAATAATGATAATGATGGCATTTTATATAAACCTTTTCGTTCCGGATCTCCAACCATTTTTTTACTCCATATATATGACAGGCCGATGATCTATTATCACTATATCCTGATCGATGCGGGGCAGATTGACATAATTTGATATGTATCAGCTTTTTCTGGCCGGTCTCTACCCGGAAGTTCGGTTTAGGATTAATTGATTTTTAGTGCAGCTATAAGGACATTACACGAAGGAGAAGGATGGGGCGTAAGAATGGTGACTCTCGAGTGTTTACTGGCAAGGAGAAGGAGCAAAACGGGTATTGAGTAGTGTAGTGAGATGATCGATACGGCGGTTGGGATCCAGGAAGATATGTGGGTCTTTTCAATTAGTATTTTTACATTACCTTTGCTTCTATTTCAGATAGAGTAGCTTTGATATTAATAATTTCCCTGCTTAAAAATTCATATTTCTCACAGAATATTTCCTTAATATCCTCTTTTGAAGTTGATATTCCATCTCTAATGTTAGATGTATCTTCCTTTACGCTTTTTAAAACTTCAATGGTTGTATCCTGTTTTTCAAGCATCTGGTCTTGTTTTCCAAGCATTTGGTCTTGTTTTCCAAGCATCTGGTCTTGTTTTTCAAGCATCTGGTCTTGTTTTCCAAGCATCTGGTCTTGTTTTCCAAGCATTTGGTCTTGTTTTCCAAGCATCTGGTCTTGTTTTCCAAGTATTTGATCCTGTTTATTATCTATGCTCAAGATAGCAGGAATACCTTTGCTTAACTGTTCTACCTGGATTAAATGCATATAATCAATTACACTTGTGATATATCCGCTATATTCATTGAATAATATTTCAGATACGATTGCATTTTGAGGGAAGTTGACATTGATAAAATTTTTATAATCATCAATGGTCCCTGGATCACTCTCAATATAAAAAATAACGACTTGCTTATCATTTTCATGAGTATTTAAAGCATTAAATCTTTCAATACCCATACCCATTGCTTCTCGTAATAAAAATATTCTATAGCCTATTTCGTGGGTTTTATCACCAGTAATCTTTCCCTGGAGTTTTATCATCTATACACCTGATTAGTAATTATACCAGACTGTATATAAGATTTAGTATTTATGGCACTGTACCATTTCCCAGTTATTTTTCAGACACGGATTTACACGGATTTACACAGATTTGATTTTGATCAAATACCTTCTATCACAAACTCAATAAAATCTTATGATATCGACCA
>Ga0255426_10250_pt1 | contig 10485 bp, 1 predicted proteins | sample ANMaggSeSYBR02J9_FD_182666 | JGI IMG/M metagenome (GOLD analysis project Ga0255426, IMG submission 182666) | Sediment cell enrichment communities from methane seep in Santa Monica Basin, California, United Staets - ANME aggregate JGI... | ecosystem: Environmental > Aquatic > Marine > Cold seeps >...
GATAGAAGTCAAACTGTTCTTTGGAGTGACATTTAGTGGATTCCCCACCGATGCTTCTTCACCTAACAGAGCTTCAGACATTGAATACCATCCAACAAGGTTCCAGCTCTCTTTCAATGTTATGTCCAGATCAGACGGACTTGTTCCATCAAATGTTAAAACACAGTCCTGATCAGCCATTACCCAGTATCCTCTTCCGGGTTCGAGCTCGATGAATCCTTTAGACCCTGTAGCAGGAGACCAACCCCAGTTATCAAAATAGTCGCATTTTTCGAATGTTCCTGATGTGGCGTTGTACCGGTAGATGGACGTAAGACTGTTCTTTGGTGTGACGTTTAACGGATTGCCTACTATTGATTCTTGGCCAAGTTCCCATGTGGTGAGGTTCAGGGGGGCTGAGATCAGGTTCCAGCCCGAATTGAGGGGGATTGTCAATTGAGTTGTTATTGAGATTCCAGGACCTCCCGGATCGTTAATTATTCCATTCTCAACTCCGTCATTATCTCCAATTCCGCCATCCTGCAGTATTAAGGTAATTATATTGTCTCCATCATTGCTGAGAATTGTTATCTGTTCGCATTCTCCTGATGTCTCATTATATTTCCAGTACTGGGCTGTGGTTGGAATATCCTGCGGGAAGTTGATTGTTACATTTGCTGTTTCACCATTTGATAACCCTGTTATGTTGAAACTGAAGAGCCCATGCAGAAAGTCGACATTTGGATTATCCTCAAGCATATCGGATTCATTGAAAGCGGTTAAATCTTCGATAGTGCCAGCATCTGATATAAAGGAGACAGTTCCAGTATCGGTTGCCGATTCAACATTTGCTCCAACCAATTCCGGTTCATCTATATGAATTGAGAGCCAAGTGATCATCGCTACGTTTACATTTGAGTCGTGTGTTTCACCCTCTATTATATCATTCGTGAAGCTAGCCTCAGAAACAACATCATCTCCTACTCCCCCGGCAACGTCAAGTGTATATTCACCAGTTCCTGTTCCGATCAGAACTATACGGTAATTGCCAGGGATCAGTTCACCTATCGTGATGTTTTGCGGGTCTTCTGTATATGTGGCTGTAGGTATTTCCATATCTACCACACCCGTCTCGTAGTTCTTTCCGACATGTCTGCCCAATGGATCATAAACATGGAGGTCTGCGTTTGAGTGGAGGATGAAAGTTAGCCATGAAAGTCGCCGGATGTCTGGTGGAATGTCACCCCGTGTTTGTAACGAGAGAATTGCATATGAAGTTACCAAATTTGGATTATTTTCAAATTCCCAAGTGCTCCTATCATTGATCCAGTACCCTTCAGGCTTTTGAAGAGCAGTAAGATTATTGGATAAGTCCTGATACCAGTTATGCCCACCAATAACGTCAGGTTCAGTCATTGTTAAAGCCTTGGACATGCTTAGATAGTAATAAAACTGACCATTTCCCAGATTATAGCTCATCCCGGGGTTTCCATCCCACATATAGTTATTAATCACCCAATCCAGTGCAGCCTCTACTCTGGGATCATCTTTCTTAGCATTAGAAAGACGCATACTCCATATTCCAGCACCTGTCATGCTTCCATACCCATTTATGGAACCACCGCCTGCTGCGCCACCATCACCTGTATAAATAAACCCACCGCTGTCTCTTCCATCCGCCCATGACTGATCATTTGATTCATTACGGGCCTGGGTTCTGTTTAAAAATACTTGTGCCTTATCCCAGAGAGGATCATCTTTAGAGACACTTGCTACTGAATCAAGAGCCATCAGAGCAAACTGAGTGTTGGAATTATCTGGTCTGCTCTTTACGTAGTTCCCATATCCAAAGCCTCCATAATACCAACTATTCATATTCACGGTTCCCCATAAGCAATCTTCATCCCATTGAGAATCCTTCAGCCATTGTGCAGCATTATCGATTGTAGCGTCATAACTGTCATTGTGTGTGGCAACGAGTGCAAGTGTAGCCAATGATGTGTGGTAGGTCTGACGACCATTGTAGCTCCATATTGAACCATCTCCTCGCACTTTTGTGCAGATATAACCGATCGCATCATGTACTTCATGGTCAGTTTCGTCATAGCCTGCATTCAGGAAGCATAGGGTTGCAAGTGAGGTCATACCGAGTTCATAGCTCCAGTGGCCATCTGGGTTTTGTGTGGAGCGGAGGTATTGGAGACCTTTCATTATCGAAATATCTTCAGGCGAGGACGCGAGATAAAACGTCCCATTTCCACTTACCCATTTAACTACAATATAATACCTACCACCAACAGTTGGAATATATGAGATGTCTTCTGTAGGATCAATGTTACCTATAGCAGATGTATTACTCACCTCGAGTATTATTGGATCTCCATTATCATTAGGTGTATTATTATACAGATATAAGTCGTAATCTGCATTTTCGGGAATACATAACGAAAAATCATAATTTATTCCAGCAATAAGATCTATATACCGTGCCCAAACTTTTTTATCTATCGAATTTTCTCCTAATATATTGTTGGCTATTGTCCCTATTGTATAATTCGTAGTCACTGCTTCAATTGCAGCATCTGCACAAATTCTACCATATCCCTCTGTCCTATCTTTTCTACCTCTATTAAGAAGTGGACTGGCATTTTCTCCTAGTGTGTTTGTTTCGAATGCAGTCATGCAGATTATCATTTTAACTTTTAAAGAATTCAAGTTTGAATTGTATGTCCATGGATCCATAGCATCTGCAATCAACCCAGCTAAACCTGACACATGGGGGCATGCCATAGATGTCCCTGACATTATTTGATAATCATTTAGATATTGATCATCGGTAATTGTTGTATCACTACAATGGTCTGCATCATTTGTATCAATTGACGTGATTCCATTATATGTTCTGAAACTTCCTCCAGGTGCGACAACATCTGGTTTAAGGTATGCTCTTGCAGGGTCACCTAAACTACTATAATGAGTTATTTCATCGATCTCATTTACAGCTCCAACAGTGATGCTCTTATTCGCAAGTCCTGGGCTTGAGACATATGGGGTTGCATATTGCTGGTCATTTCCAGCAGCACAAACTACAACAACGCCATTATCGACTAAATTATTAACAGCATTGTCTATAACAGCTACTCCAGTCCCATCACCCCAGCCTAAGCTCATGCTTACTACACGAATATCATGGTTTGTTCTATTACCATTTACCCATGTTAAAGCATTTATAAGTGCTACCACACTTCCAGAACCTTCATCATCAAGTACTTTTAAGCCTAATAGACCGCATGTCGGGGCAACCCCTGTTAGTAAGTTTCTATTATCACTTATATTATTCATTGGTGTTTGAACTTGTCCCCAATAGATTGTACCGTTTGTATCTACACCATCCGTACTATTGGTTGCAAAAATGACTCGATAATTACTAGTTATTCCTGCTCCAATTATATTTGATGAAGCAATTAATGGTTCATTTGTTCCATTCATTATATTGATAGATCCACCTACATTATCTCTAAACCGTGTGTAGTACCAATCTCCTATTATGTTGACCTGCCAATACAGCGTTGTGTTAATTGTATCAGCTCCTCCCGAGGTGTCAATTGGGTAATAATTAACCTTTCCATATCCTTCATTTGCAGGAAAAATTCCGGCGTATGTTATATTTATTTTTCCTGGTGTTGTATTTATACCTCCACTATTACCATTCCCCAATGCTATACCAGCACAATGGGTTCCATGTTCACCTCTATCCACAGGAGTTGCATATATATCTGCTAATGATCCATCATTATTTACACCAATGAAATCTTGCCAAGCAACAACACGACCAGCTAAGTCAGGGTGACTATCATCTATGCCTGTGTCTAAAATTGCGATAGAATGGGATGTATTTCCTGTATATCCTTTTGGAAATACTCCCATCGAGTTATCCCACACTATTTGTCTTGCCCTGATTTGTTGTGTGCTGAACTCCAGAGTCGCATGACACTTGGAATTCTCTTCCACTAAGACTACTCTTGTATTTTGTTTTATATATTCGTCTATTGCTTCTGGCGATAAAGAAGCATGTATTGCATACACAAGTTCATCCCATCTTTCATAAACATTACCTTCTAATTCCTTAATAAGCGCTATGTCAGATTTAGTAGGTTCATGGTTATAACAAATAATGAGGTCTGCTTTGCTCGGATCAAGTGTATCTTGTCTGTACGTATTAGCTGCCAATTTTTCCTCTAACGCGTCAGATATTTTTGTATCATCCACATCAACAGATTTTGTTTTTACTATTTTTTTTTCATTAATAAAAAAATTCTCATCTGCTTCAGGAGCTATTCCAACACCAATTAGCGTGTACATTAATAAAAACCCTACCACAGAACAAATTATTAATTGTAGATTTCTCATTTTCTCATGCCTCTACTGAGAATTGTTCGTATATCTATGTGTTTCGATTATAGGAAGATATTTTTGCCATAATAATAGACTCCGCTATTAGAATGTGTTACAAAAAAAACAATACACTCCTATAAAAATGTTTCGTTAATAAATTATAGATATAAATTACTTATATATATTATTGAGTGAATTATATTGAAAATGGGAAGTATATCAGATAGTTTAACTTCTAAATTTTAGCAGCCAAAGAACAGAAGGCTAGATAATCTTTCATGCTGTATCAAAGGATGTCACTCCTAGCGTACCTGTAGAAGAAATGCATCTGGTACTCCCAACTCCCCCCAAGCTGCCTGAAATAGCTGGCAGGCAATTTGCTGCGTTTGATCCACCAGAAACGCCAGCATCATCAACATAGTAAAAACAACCTGTACCATCGATAGAAATCAGATAGCAGCGGTTCATAAGGATCTTTGAGCGAAAACATGGCAAAACCCGACATAAGTGCATCGGATAGGGATATTTTGATGTTATTTAACCGGGGGTCTTTTATTTTCTTAAAACCCGAACGAACAAGGCTGAATAATGCATCAACGTTCAGATTTTTTCTAAGTTTTATTTTTTGACTCATACAAAACTCCATCCATAGAATTCTAAGATTGTTAACAAATAATTGGAATTATTCGCTTTATTTCTCAATATAATATATAATGTGTACGAAAATATAAAATGTTATCCCTTTAGCTGCATGCGTTTACAATCTTAACGTGAATTGCTGTCTAACTATTGTCTTTCTGTGAAAGCTTATTAATTTTACTATTTACTATACTCCAAAATGACCAGGGGACTCTTATATTTCATGCCCCCACACACACTCATTCTCAGCCATTACCCAGTACCCTTTCCCTGGCTCTAGCTTAGTAAATCCTTCTGACTCTGTTGCAGGCCACCAGCCCCAATCAGGGAAGTGATCGCACTTCTCAAACGATCCTGCGGTAGCATTATATCTACAGATAGATGTTAAACTGTTCTTAGGAGTAACATTTAGGGGATTTCCCACCACACCCTCATCACCTAACATAGCCTCAGACATTGAATACCATCCAACAAGGTTCCAATCTTCATTCAATGTAATATCCAGATCAGACGGACTTGTTCCATTAAATGTTAAAACGCAGTCCTGATCGGCCATCAGCCAGTATCCCCTCCCAGGTTCCAGCTCGGTAAAATTCTCTGAGCCAGTGGAAGGATACCAGCCCCAGTCTTCGAAGTGATCGGATTTTTCAAATTTTGCTGATGTGGTGTTATACCAGTAGATAGATATAAGACTGTTCTTTGGTATAACATTTAGCGGATCACCGACGGTTGATTCATCACCTAATTTCCAGGAAGTAAGATTTATTGGTGTTGAGATCAGGTTCCAGCCACTGTAAAGTTCAATTGATTTTTGCAATATTTCTTTAAATATACCAGGTGCACCGGCATCTACGATCACTCCATTAGCTGTTAGATCATCATCACCTATCCCGCCGTCGGTGAGCTGGATTGTGACTGTTCTGTTATCTTCACTGATGTTCATTAGAATTTCATACCAGTGAGGTGTGGTGTTATCGATTGTTCTTCCGTACTTCCAGTATCTTGCATCTGAGGATAGGTCCTGTGGGAGGTTAATAATGATGTCTACGGTCTGGCCGTTAGTAATCTTGGAGATATTGAATGAAAATACTCCGAATGGAAATTCTGTATCCGGAAGAGTTGGTAATATAGATTCGTTTACGCGGCAGGCTCCTATAAAGACACCGCTAGAAGTCGAAAGCCTTGCTGTGCCTTTTAGTGTATCGATGGTTGCAGAATCGATCACTGAGATTTGGATATGATCTGTGGCTCTATTGCTGTCACTGTCCTCGCCTATGAGTGTGATGACGTGAATACCCCGTGTGAGATTTCTTGTCTGGAGATCTTCCCCTGTGCCGAGTATGCCGTTTTGGTCTGATATCCATGTTAGAGCTGAGCCGTTTAGCATTCCGTCCTCGAGGTCATAACCTGCACCGGTAAGGGAAATGTGGGTACTTTCGGTTATTGTTGTTCCGTTGGTTGGATTTACGATACAAACCTCCGGTGGTTTTTTAAGTACTGTGAAGACTGTGTCTGATATATCATATCCTGTGTTGACACCGTCGCTTGCTGTTATGCGTATTAAGCCTTCTGAGGTGCCTTGGAGGTAACTTGTATTGAGTGGATATCTCGTTTCGTTAAAGTTGATGGCAAGTGTATCCCATGTGCTGCCATTATCAGGGCTATACCCTACAATGTAGTAGAGTTCATCACCATCAAGATCAGATGCTAACCATGTGACGTTTACAACACCAGATAAAGTTTCACAGCCGTTGGGACTTATCACCGTAACATTTGGGGCATGGTCGCTCACTGTGATCAAAGCGAGTTCGGTGGAGTTGTGCTTCAGAACCAACCTCTTTGTCTCTGGGGGATAGGGGACAACTTCTACAAAGAAGCCCATTTCCTTATCGAGTTCACCATCTGTAAATGTCACATCTGCGACAGGATAGCTCAGTTCGAAGGAGTGAGTTAAGAAGACCATATTCTGAGTATCTATCAGCTCTATGCTATAACTCCCTTCTCCTGGTTGATATGTGCCGTTGAAGTCGGTCAGTAGATAGAATGGGTAAAAAATAACTTCGCCAGTTGGGTGATTGATTTTACCGCTTATAAGTAAATAATCATTTTCATAACTCATCTGTGATAATTCAAGTGACGTGGTAAATTGTGAAGCTGAAATATCTGTCAAATTTTTATAAATTGCTTCGTAGGTGTAATTTGAAACCCACTTATCTGTATAATAACTCATAAAATCTGCATATTTCCAAGGTGGTATGACTATTTTTCGTTGTATATCGAAGCCATAGTAGCCATAGTTATCGTTATCGTCCGAAATTCTGCATGGGTTATAAGGGTAGCTATGATCTATGTTCTCTGGAACCCCGGGGGGGCAATCGACATGCTTACGGCCTAAGTTATGAGCTAATTCATGTGGCACAGTTACCGATGATACTCTTCCCTCATTATAACTATCCTCACTCATTGCCTTTGCAATGGCCGTACGTCCATTCATGTCGGCTTGTCCGACAAGATAAGTATAAAAACCAGTATTAGCGAACAATCCAATATAATATGGACCCCTGTTTAATAACCTATCCGAAACGCTTCTCAGACTATTAAGATCAGGTAAAACTTGATCGTATCCATCTTCAGTACTTACATCATATAGAACATCCATTGGTTTGTTACGATAAGTGTAATCAAACTTGTTAACTGGATATGTCCGCTCAAGGTACGATAGTGTATTTTGAAAATCCCTGTAGGTTGGTTTATTACCTTTGACATTCAAAAATACAAATTTTAATTCGATGTGTGGACTCTCATGCAAATATCTAGTTTTCTCTTTTTTATTATTTGTGTAATTTTTTTCCGTGATAGAATGGCCAGGGTTTATTTCGACTTCAAATGTAACATCACCGTAATTTATAGCAGGGTTGGCTGTTTCCAAATACCCCCGGTAAATAATGAAGTTGAGACTATCATCAAAATTCTCACGACTCCATGAACCTGAAGGCCCCACATCGATCTCTGCATTTTCGTTCAACTCCAATTTTGTTTTGCCATATTGTATTAAACGGAGTTTTCCGGTCACACCATTTACAACTTCGGAATCAGATTCAACAAAAACCCTTACAACCATTGGTTTTCCATAAATTAATGGTACGGAATTATCGATGCCATTCTCTTCCATGTTCTGAATACCTTGAGTAATTTCAAAACCAACTATGTAAAGATCAGGTGGTGGTCCCACTATTATTGTCTCTTCCTCATTATTATTCATCTCATCAGGTTCATCCACCATATTTTCAACATCTGCCTTTACTCTAATGGGGTGGCTGCCCTTAACTGCTTTCCATACACCCACATCAACTTTTATCTCGTTATTAGCAGGAAGAGGAGGATGTGTCGTGGTTTTAAACTCATTTCCATCAATAAAAATAGTGATCTTAAACTCCCCTGTATCAACATCTCCTTTATTCTTAATCTTGTAAGAGATGGTTACATCATCTCCTGCTTGTAAATCATCTTCTGGGTTCCATGAGATATCAGTGATCTCAAGGTCCGGACACTTTACATAGATCGTTTCCGGGAGGTCATTATTGCCTTCATTGGATTCGTCCACTTCTTTATCAGCATCTGCTATCGCACTAACACCAGTACTCCCACAAGAATCCGCAGTCCATGTGAATGTTCTGCTCACAGTTGCACCAGCTGCGATCGGTCCAACTGAGGCAGAGTCAACCTCAATGTGTCTGATATATAGCCGGACATGGGACGAATCTGCAGCAGCATTTCCTATATTCTCTATCGTAACAGTGATAGGTACGCTCTCGCCTTTCTTTGGGTCAGGTGATGGTCCGGTTATAGATTTGATAATCAGGTCAGGCATTTCTTCTTCAGTCACCAGTATATCGACAGTGTCTCTGGCACTCTCTTCTCCATCACTCACTGTTACATAGACTTTAAATAGCCCTGCAATTGGTGGTGCACTTGGTGCTGCAACAGGTGCGGTCCACGTCACAACATTACCACTACCACTAATTTGACCGCCGGTAGGATCATAAAAGTAAGATAACTCATCTTCGTCCGAATCGCTTGCAACAACTGTGATGATAGAAGTCTCGCCTTGACCTACAGCGGATGAAACTGCTGTAATACTTGTAATTACAGGGGGGTTGTTTTCATCAAGTTTCATCACCCATATATCATAATTTCCAGACCGATCAGACATAAATGCAATTTTGTCACCGCTATGACTCCATGCTGGGGCACTATCGCTAGATTGATCTGTGGTAAGTCTTGTTATATCGCTTCCATCTATTTTCATTATAAATACATCCCAGTTGCCAAATTTATTTGAGTGGAAAGCTAACATTGTACTGTCTGGACTCCATGAATATGCATATTCCTGAATCTCTGTTGTATCCGTAATTTTATTTTTATCAGTTCCATCAGAGTTCATTAACCAGATATCATTTTCTCTATTGAATGCAATTTTTGTTCCATCCGGACTCCATATAGGGGTTGTTTCGCAATATGTGTCTTCAGTTAGTTTTTCCTTCACTCTGGTTTCCGGATCGATAATCCAAATTTCATGCTTATTTTTCACTACATCATGCAATGAATAGACTATTTTGTTTCCATCTGGACTCCAAGAAGGATTTGGAGTTCCACAAAGTCCCCAATCACAAGGTACTATTATTTCAAAACCACTTGTATCTCCATCGCTACTCATCAAAGCTAGACTGCCAAAATATTTATCGTATACAATTTGTGTCCCATCTGGACTATACCGTCCAGAACCAGCCATTGGACCATCAAAAGTCAATTGTTTTTTACCTGTCCCATCCGCATTCATCTCCCATATGTGCGTACTTGGCCATGTACTTCTATAATCACTCTCATAAAGTATTTTAGTATCATCAGGGCTCCAATCCGGTTCCATATCTCTAAGCGAATGAGTGGTTAATTGTGTCAACTCTTCAACTATAACATAATGCTCTCTGATCTCATCCGCGGTTAGGGCGCGGTTGTAGATACAAATTTCGTCGATTATGCCATTGAAAAATCTACCATTCTGGTGACCATTTCCTATATGTAGCTCCGTAGCTTTGGTGATGTAAGAAAAAGCTATTGAAGCACTTCCAACTTCTATGCCATCTACATAAAGTTTACTACTTCCGGACTTAACAGAAATAGCAATATGCCTCCAGACTCCAGTCGGTGATTGTGAAATAATTGGAAAATAAGTAATACCTGCTTCACTCCAAAAAGCTATATTTCCCTCTGAATGCAACTGTAAATGAAAGAAATTACATTCTGTAGACGAAACTATTGCTTGAAAATCTCCTGTAATTGAACTTGTTTTTACCCATGCCTCAATTGTTGCTTCATTCCAATCACTTCCACCCCAACTACCAAAAGTTTCAACAAAATCATCCCCCCCATCAAAGCTCAACGCACTCCCAGAAACCCCTTCCGTCCACGTAG
>Ga0255426_10251_pt1 | contig 10432 bp, 7 predicted proteins | sample ANMaggSeSYBR02J9_FD_182666 | JGI IMG/M metagenome (GOLD analysis project Ga0255426, IMG submission 182666) | Sediment cell enrichment communities from methane seep in Santa Monica Basin, California, United Staets - ANME aggregate JGI... | ecosystem: Environmental > Aquatic > Marine > Cold seeps >...
GAAAGCTGTTCATGGACACTGAAATAATAAATCAACATCTGGAATGGATAAAATCAATAGAATCCGAGTACCGATACATTGAACAGGAGTCAGAAGAATTCGATGCATTCTTTGAAGTTGCCGGAGAAATAAGCGGTGAAATTATTGGGATGTCAATAGGTGGATTACCTGCCGGTGCTGTTCTTGGTGCAATCTTCCACAAAACCGGCTCGATGATCGATAAAAAATTGGGATTATAAAATGACATCCGAAACAACACATATTGATTATGCCTATTGCGGCTCTACTAATTTTATTCCTTCTAAAAAAATAATAAGGATCGCTGAGATGACCGAACAAGTCAAGAAAGGTTCGAGAGATCCGGTTGTACGAAAAAAAGCATTTGAACTTGCAAAAGACATATGCAGTACTCCGCTTAACATTAAGGGAATGAAGGATGACAATCTTCTCGGGATTGCTGATAAGATCTTTATGTGGGTGCGGGATCATATAGCTTATATTAATGATCCCTCAGGTGAGTATTTCCAGCCGTCTGTTAAGACTCTGGAAGTCGGTGCCGGTGATTGTGACGATCAGGCTATTTTACTTGCCTCAATGCTCGGATCAATTGGCTTTGAGCCGGTTCTTGTAATCCTTCCTGAGCATATATATGTTGAGCTGCAGATAAATGGGAAACAACTGCCAATTGACCCGATCGCTCCAAATGCAACATTTGGTACGCTATCAACAAATATGGTAGAACACTTTAAAGAGAAATACGGACTGGACGTTGAGGATTATCTACGAATACCGATTTCAGATCATCTGATAGTAACTGCATCAAAACAAGTAGTAAAAACAAAGACACCGCTTGCGATGGCAATGTACCTTGAGAAGAAGGCGGCAGAATCATTTGATGAGGAGGATTATCAGGCTTCTGAGCCTCTATTTGTAAAAGCTGCAAAGATGTATCATGATGCAGGACTTCATGCAGACTCGGATGATTCCGGAGATGGGCTTTTTGCGAGCAGCAATTTCTGCATGGGCTGGGCGCATCTTACGCAAGTGATATATCTGATTTTAAATCAGAAGGATGCTAACCTCCACTTGCTGCAATCAGAGATCTATCAAACCATATCCTGTTTTAAGGTTTGCAAGCCGTATTTTGAGAAACATGGTGTTTTTGATATTGCAAAGGATGTGGATGCCCTCGAAAGTATTTTGAGTGGTCATCAGGAGATATTACTTGCTGATCTTCTGATGCATAACGAGGATTGTGATGCTTCATTGCGTCATTATGAGAAGGCGGGAGAGATGTACAGGGAGGCGATGGCGAAGACTAAATGTTCGGGATTGATATGCCATGCAGAGCAATCACTTGAGAGTTTATCACATTATGAGGGCATATCGCAAACGTCTGAGATGAAAGTTGAAAGAGCAGTGAGACCGGTAAAAATACATGAAGAAGATGATTTTTCAGAGAAGTTTGATATATCGCAGGAGGATTTGGGAAAAATACAGGAGCGTTTGGCTGATGTGACCGGAGAGCAGCTAAGAAAAGAGTTTTTAACAATATCTATTGAGACTGGTATTCCAGTGAGTATGCTTGAAGTAATTCACGGACGAGCAGTTGAGATATTGCTTAAAGCTGACCATCCGCATCCGAAGGACAGATATAGTAATGTTGTGCGAGTTCACTCGGAGGTGATGGAACGATTGGGTTTACGGGGGATTGACCGTGTAAGGGTTATATTTGGTGGAAAGGGGCATGTTGTAACGGTTCGCCCGATGGATGATGGTAGTGATCTTCCGGATGTGATAAGGGTTAATAAGATGGTGCGGGATATGCTGGGTGTGGAGGTTGAGGATATAGTTAGGCTTGAGCGTGTGTAATGAAAAAGTTGTTTTTCAAGACAAATATAAGGAAAGTAGGATTTAACAGGTTTCATGTTGTCTGTTATGTATAATGTTCCAGCGGGAATGCTAAAACGAAAGTTAAATGTAAAAGATGAGAATAAAATAGTACCTGCAGAAATTTACTCGACGGGTAAGTGTCCGAATTGCATAAATGATGTGAAAGCAAACGATGAGTTCTGCACGAATTGCGGTGCAAGGTTGAAGTGAATGAGTTGTTATGCAATATCTTCATACTTAAAAATCCATTCCTTAATTCTTGTAACATATTTTATAATCCTTCAATATAAAACCCAATAATATGAACAATAAAATACTAAAGGAATGGATCGAATTTATAGGGCATGAAAGAGTAAAAATCGTAATCGATCATTTTCTCGATAAAAAAATAGACCTTGATTTCCCAAATCTTGTTCAGGGCGACCTTACACACGTAAAACGAAATATTATTACGGAACTGGAAGATTCCGGCATTATTCTTATGGAATTGGAAGGAAACCTTCTAAGTCATGAAGAAATAATAACAATGGTTGATATACTTGCTGACAATCTCATTTCTAAGGGTTTACCTGATACATTTGTAAAGATTATTTCCAGGACATTATTGACTGAAGAACGACTTGATATGGAACTAGATGTTGATGAGGAGATCAAAATCATTAAAAGAGTTTTAGATAGCATGCACCGTCATGAAGATGAAATCGAATAATGTTTACGATTTCAATTCATTTATAATGTCAGTGAAGTAAATACTTTTTTCACTCATTATACCAGAAAGTCACATTAAAACTACACTTATTCTGGTTAGATTCTCTTTCATAGTTGTCGATCTTACCAAACTTGCGCACAACATTTTTTATTATCGGATCGCATGTGATCTCACAATTTTTATTTTCACATGGCCCTCGAATAATACTAAGGCTTATTTTTCGACCACGACGTGTCATCACAGTCTCATGTGTGACTTCGAGTATATCAATCTCCATATAGTACTTGAGTATGTAAGCAACACCATCACCAAAATCAAGTACTTTATCAGGAAAATATATTATCATCTTATCAAGTTTTTTACTAACATCGAGAACCTCACTTCCAAACGGTGTGGCTGCATATAATGTGTGTTTTTCACCGATGATCGCATCTCGTTCAAACTTAATAGCAAGCCTGAGATCCGTAAGTTCGCTCAATGCCTCTGATGCACGAGTCTTTTCAATATTAAAAGTGTGCGCTAGCTCTATATTTCGGTATGATCCTGAGGTAAGTCTATCAAGTATATCCACACGTTTCTTTCTACTCAATGGTTTACATAGTTTCATTAACGATTCTTTTTCTGGCATATGTTACATTAATCCTGTAATAATACTATTTATAATAAAAATACATGTAACAACTATTATAAGATTGTGGTTTCATGTTAGAATATAGGTGAACTATTATGGTAAACTTTGGAAAATGGGCAAAAGATCGATTCAAAAAAGATCCTATGAAAGTATCAGGCGATGAAATCAAGCGAGACCAGCTAAAGATAGACAGGCTTGCAAGTATAAAGCGCGATGAGATAGAGGATGTCAATGAAAAAATATTAAAGACGATCCAAAAAGGCAAAGGACAGAGTAGAGAGACCAAGATCAATCTTTCAGTGGAACTTGAGGTTTTAAAGAAAAACAAGATTCAGCTGCAAAAATCTCATGAGAGTCTTATGATCCAGAAAAAAGCCTTGAACATGCTTGAATTCATGATCGAGCAAAAGAATGCCAAACAGGTGAGCACTATAGCGAACAACATCTTTGATATGGATGTTAATCGTGTGTCAGAAATTGCAAGCGATTTTGCAATTGAAAGCATGATGGAGCAGGACAAGCTGAATGAACTTGAAGGTGCTATGGTTGGCATATTTGGCGATGAGCAGCTTTGTGATGAGACCAAACAGGCTCTTGAGATGTGGGATGAGCTTGAAGCCGGCGAGCTGGATGAGGATGAATTCTTACAGGAAATCGAAAAATCATCAGAAAAGATGGTCGTAAAGAGAGATGAAGAGATATAAGTAGAATTTACCTACAAGATATTAACATTGAAATCTATAAAAACTTTCTATAGAGCTAGTGGCTTGAATAAATGGTAAATAACAAGATTGACATTTTAAAATTAAGGAAGTGTTAAAAATAGGATATATGGGTGAGTTTGAAACAATCCAGCATAACGAATTCAACAAAAATAAAAAGATAGCAGAGACGGCGATGAAGGATGAGGATTATCCTACTGCTGCACATGCTTTTTTAAGGGCTGGTAGAGCAATGGAAAAGCTCGCCTACGTAACCGAAAGCGAAAAATTAAAAGAAAAACGCTTAACACTAGCTGATAATTACATCCAGGTCGCAAAAGAAATTAACAAAGGTATCGTACCTATAAAAAGCCAGCCAAAAGAATACAGGACAAGCGAAGAAGTATATGGTAGATCAAAAGTGACGGAATCCAAAGAAGGCGATGAGTTTGAACAATATATTGAGCAGAACCTTATTACAACGAGCGGGATAACATGGGACAGCATAGGCGGATTAAATGGCGTAAAGCAAACAATAAAGGAATCTGTCGTGCTAAGTATAATAGAAAAAAAGCCAGAAGCGATCAAACCCTGGAAAGGTATCCTCCTTTTCGGACCACCAGGTACTGGTAAGACGCTTCTGGCTGCTGCTACTGCAGGATCGTTACAAGCTACATTCTTCAATATTAAAGTTGGCCAGATACTATCAAAATACTATGGTGAATCATCTAAACTTGTATCCGCACTATACAATGTCGGAAGAAAAAAAGCACATTCCATTATCTTTCTGGATGAATTCGATTCGATTGCATTAAGCAGGTCAGGTGAGGTAGCAGAATCTTCACGCCGCGTTTTATCAACTCTGTTATCTGAACTTGATGGGTTGCAGGATAAGGATTCAGGTAAATTCATTCTTACCATAGCAGCAACAAATGCACCATGGGACATTGACAATGCTGTTTTGAGCCGGTTCCCGAAACGGATACTTATACCGCTACCTGATAGGGAAGCATGCCAGGAAATTATCAGGATCCATACAATAAAAGAAGGACTTGAATTAAACGAACAAATTCTTAATAAGATTGCAGATAGATGCACACAAGACCTGTTCGCAGGAAGAGACATCGCAACACTTTGTAATGATGGTATATGGAACATGGTACGCTCAGAAAATCCTGCATTAAGTAGTTTAGCAGACAAACCGATTGATGCAATAAGAAAGTATAAACTCAAGACTCGTGATTTAACAGCAGAAGACTTCGAGAGATCGTTTGAATCAATGAAGAGTTCAGTGAAAGATAGGGATGTAAAAAAGTATATGGAGTGGGCAAAAGAGTATGGGAGTGGTTGAAAAATTCAGATGAAATACCCACCGCTTCCTTCGAAATTTCCCTTCCTCCGGAAGCGGTGGGATTCATAAGTATTGCCCTTTTAGCTTTGCTGGATCGCATGCAGAGCTTTTAGGGCAATACATTTAAAGCCAATTACTCAAGACTATATTCATAAAGGTGATTATCATCCCCCGTAACATAAATACGATTAATTCCATCATTTCTTCCATTACCAACAGCAAGACCATTAACCTCAAAACCAGTTTCAATGTTTGAAGTCTTTACCCATGTTCCACTGAAGGTATATTCACTAATACCTTTAGAACTCCCGGTATAGAGACAGTTTATCCCATTATTTCTGGCATTAGCAATAGTCATATGATCTACAGTAACTGAATCGCTAACTGTGATATATTGCCAGTTTTGTCCATCATAACTTAATTCATAGATAGCACCATCAGAATCTTTCGAATTACCAGTTATATAAATTCTATTTAGACCATCGTTGCGTCCGTCTCCGGAACATATAGTATGTAAATCATTGTAAATATTGACAAAGCCACAATCTTCCACCTTCCAGTCACTTCCCAACCATGAATATTCATAAACGTGGTCATTTATTGCAGCATATAATCGTAAGACCCCATCATTACGGCCATCTGTAACTGTTAATTTTGCATATGGATTGGAATTAATTTCTATTATACTCCAATCACCATAATTATAAGTCAATTCTTTTATTCCATCCCGGTCACATATATATATCCGGTTTATGTCCTCATTACGAACATCTCCGATAACAATGCCATCTTCATCGATAATAGAAGTCCCACGTACTTCACCTCCCAGCCAATTATTGTCATAATAATATTCATGAACAGAATATTTTGTTATATAAACTCTATTGTTTCCCTTATTATTATTATGGACGTTGCCGATGACGATTCCATTATTGGAAAGGAAGTCATCACCAAAGCTGATTTTTTCCCAATGATTATTAAGAAAAGAATATTCATTAATTTCATTAGTAGTGGAGTACACTCTCATTATACCATCACCACGACCGGCCCCGATAGCTAAATGGTTTTGCTCTTCAATAGTGAATCCGATATCACTTTCTTGCCAAATTGTTTGTATAGAAGTGGAAGTAGGAGTAGGAGTGAAAGGAGTACCTTCTGGCACAGGGGAAGATGTTGGCATAGAATGAGTCATATTTGCTATTGGAGTAACTTTAGGAGTCTGATTTGAATCAGTAGTAATCATTAATCCTATAAGGAACAATGATACGATCAATATCAAACCTAGCATCATCAGTACAGCCAGGATCTTTTTCAGTGAGATTCCACCATTCTTTGCTATATGCTTCTTTTGGTCTTTTTTCAGTCGTTCTTCCTCTTTTTGTTCTTTCTCCTTTTTTTGTTTCTCTTCATGTGTTTTTTGCCTTTTTTCCGTATTATCTTTTATCTCTGTGTGCTGTACCACACTCCCCTCAATATTTACAGATTCTGCCCCTTCCCCACTAGTAAAGGTCGTCTTCTGCACTACCGAATCAATGATATTGATAACCTGCTCCTTTTTAATGATCCCGATCTCTCGTGCCGAATGAACACTTTGAATAAGATGACGCAGGTTGCCTATGATCTCATTAATAAATCCATTAAGACCATGAATTTTATCCGAGTTAGCACGCATGAGAACTTGCGTTATACCTTCGTATTCCTTAATAATTACAGTGAACAGGTAATATGCTTTCTCGCCAAGTGCATCACCTGCAAGATAAATAATCTTACTATTTTCGATCGAAAATTCATCTACTTTGTACAATCTATTATTGCAGGTCTGGGATAAAAACTCAATAAGCTTATCAGGAGTAATATTCTCAAAATTTATACCACGTTCTTCCATATATCCTGAGTTTAATAGACTAAGAAATTCAGTTCGTGTAATTGGTTTCTCTTTCAGGAACGGGCAGACACAATGTATTTCCTTAGGGTGCATGTTCTGTGTATTTTTTTTCCATGTATGATCTTTATAAAGGATAGTGGCACCGATTTCTTCGTAATGAATACACCCAAGCGGTTTTAATATGAATTTTACTGTTCGTGGTAGTGTTGGTGGAATTGCTCCAAGTTTCTGTATCTTACTGCCTTCAAGTTCAAAAAGAGATTCATTGTAATCCAGTATTACTTCAACATCTGATATAGCAGAATCACTGCTGTTGATCACCCTGACCCCAAACCTGATGTTGTTGTCAGGTAGAATTTCATAACCACGTTTTATCTCAATATCAGCCATTTTTCAACTGCCACGTATGTATATTTATAAAATAGCTATGTTTCCTTAAGAAGTCTAAATCCAAGATATTTGTAGCATTTATCAGGATACCCAATTCCACGGTCAGTTGAGCGGCAATCTGCAGCACTGCCGCTATAGCTACCTCCCCGAGCGACCCGGTGTCCGTCATTTCCACTTTCCCACGCACTACCATCGGTTGGTGCGTCATTATAGCTATCATGATATTTATCTTGCACCCATTCCCAAACATTGCCATGCGTGTCATATAATCCATAGGGATTAGACTTCTTCTGACCAACCGGGTGAGTTTTCCCGCCTGAGTTTTCACCATACCATGCATGATTTTCAAGTATTGAATTATCATCACCGAATGAATATTTTGTTGTAGTGCCAGCGCGATAGGCATATTCCCATTCTGCTTCAGATGGCAAACGGTACTTATTCGTATCTTCCATCTCATTAAGTCTTTTTATAAATTCCTGAACTTCGTCCCATGAAACCTGCTCAACAGGTAAGTCATTACCCTTAAAAAATGATGGATTATTTTCCATAATTTCCTGCCACTGCTTTTGAGTGACCTCATATCTGCCTATATAGAATGCATTTTCAATTTTAACATAGTGGACTGGTCCTTCATCATAGTACCTTTCCTCTTCATCATTTGGCATTTTTTGTGACCCCATACTAAAATCACCCGCAGGTATTAGTTCGAATTTCATATCGATAGTGGGTATAGGTATTGGAGTAGGTATTGGAGTAGGTATTGGAGTAGGTGTTGGAGTAGGTGTTGGAGTAGGTGTTGGAGTAGGTGTTGGAGTAGGTGTTGGAGTAGGTGTTGGAGTAGGTGTTGGAGTAGGTGTTGGAATAGATGTTGGGATAGATGCCGAAGTAGGCGTGAAAGTAGGTGTGAAGATAGGATTTATTCCATCAGTTTGAATAGAGTTAGTAAACTCAGGCGTTGGGGAAGATGTTAGAGTAGAAAGAGTAGTATTTACCATAGGAGGAACCTCAGGAATCTGGATAGGACTGGTAGTAGTCCTTGGTGTTGCAAACATCCAGGAGCCAATCAATATCAAACTCACCACTATCAATCCGGCCAGGATCTTCTTTTGTGAGATTCCATTATCCTTTACTACATGCTTCTCCTGATCTCTTCTCAGGCGCTGTTCCCCTTCATATTCTTTCTTCTTCCTTTGTGCCTCCTCATGTACTCTTTGCTTATCTTCCATGCCTCCTTTAATCTCTGTGCGCTGTACCACACTCCCCTTAATGTTCACAGATTCTGCCCCTTCCCCACCAGCAAAGGTCGTCCTCTGCACTACCGAATCAATGATATTAATAACCTGCTCCTTTTTAATGATCCCGATCTCTCGTGCCGAATGAACACTTTGAACAAGATGGCGCAGGTTGCCTATGATCTCATTGAAAAATCCATTGAGCCCATGGCTTTTATCTGAATTAGCACGCAAGAGAACCTGTGTGAGCCCTTCGTATTCCTTGATAACTACAGTGAGCAGGTAATATGCTTTCTCACCAAGTGCATCTCCTGCAAGATAAATGACTTTACCATTCTCTATTGGATATTCATCTACCTTGTATAATCTATTATTGCAGGTGTGGGCTATAAATTCAAGAAGTTTATCAGGGGTTATATTCTCAAAATTAACACCGCGTTCTTCCATATATCCTGAGTTTGAAAGACTGAGAAATTCAGATCGTGAGATCGTTTTCTCTTTTAGGAACGGACAGACACAATGTACCTTTTTAGGGTGCATATTTTCAGTATTTTTTTTCCATGTATGATCTTTGTAAATGATGATGGCACCGATTTCTTCATCATGAATACATACAAGCGGTTTTAGTATGAATTTTGCTGTTCGCGGTATTGTAGGTGGAATTGTACCGAGTTTCTGTATCTTACTGTCTTCTAGTTCAAAAAGAGATTCACTGTAATCCAGTATTACTTCGACATCTGAGAAAGCGAAATCACTGTTATTGATCACCCTTACCCCAAACCTGATATTGTTGTCGGGAAGGACTTCATATCCACGTCTTATCTCAATATCCGTCATTTTTCAATTGCTACACACGTATCATATAATATATAACATTTACTTTATTTTTTCATTTTTTCATTCAATAAGTAAATATTTTGACTGAGGAAGCAATTTTCTATTTTTCTGATATTATAACAGTATACATACAATAATTTCCCTCTCCTTCAATATAATTTCCACCAAGTACAATTTCCCCTTTAAGAAATGATTTTTTATACAGACTGAATGTTAGTTTTTTATTATTTATATCATAATAAAATAAATCTTTTTCTATGTCCTGGAAGTCGCTCATCCAAGAAGGTTTGGTGGTGTATCTATCATCATAGGCCACGTAAACGATAACATCTTGATCAACACCGAATTTGAGAAAATTATTATCTATTTCAAATTTGTCATCGTTAGCAGTTATTATATATGCCTTATCTTGTAAGAAGGATGGGATATCGCTATATTCAAAATCTCTATCTATGTATACATTAAACCCATAGTTTAGCTTATTCGTATCATATAGCTTACCACTTGCCACTCCTAAAATGGTAACCGTAGGTGGCACAAACGGTATATTAAAATTCACACTCCCTGTTTTATTCCCACCATTTGAGGTTATAGTAATACTTCCGTCATAGCTGCCATGATTCATACCAGCAGTATTGATATTAAGCGTAATTGTGCCTGAATCTGTTCCAGTTATTGGGTTTACTGTCATCCATGGCTCATTATTGCTAATCCTCCATGTTAAAGATCCAGTTCCAATATTTGCTAACGAAATTGTTAAGGAATATGTTTCTTCCGAACCTATACTACCTAAGTCGAAT
>Ga0255426_10252_pt1 | contig 10413 bp, 8 predicted proteins | sample ANMaggSeSYBR02J9_FD_182666 | JGI IMG/M metagenome (GOLD analysis project Ga0255426, IMG submission 182666) | Sediment cell enrichment communities from methane seep in Santa Monica Basin, California, United Staets - ANME aggregate JGI... | ecosystem: Environmental > Aquatic > Marine > Cold seeps >...
GGAGGTAAAGGAAAAGCTCACACCTTTGCAAGAAAAGTTAAAGCAGTTTGGCAAATGGCTTGGAGTTGTTACAATTGGAATTTGTGCTGTTGTTTTTGGAGTTGGTGTTTTAAGGCAATATTTAACGATAGGTTTAATTGAAACCGTTTATGCAAGCGAAATGTTTCTGGCCGCTGTTGCTTTGGCTGTAGCGGCAATTCCAGAGGGTTTGCCTGCCGTTGTCACGATTTCTTTAGCTCTTGGAGTTAAGAGGATGGCCAAAAGAAATGCTTTGATCAGGCAGCTTCCTGCAGTTGAAACCCTTGGTTGCACTAATTATATTTGCTCTGATAAAACAGGAACTTTAACAAAAAATGAAATGACTGTAAGGGAAATTTACGCCAATAATGCTCTGATTAAAGTTACCGGCGAGGGGTATGGCCCGGAAGGTAAGTTTATTCCAGCGGGCAGTGAAGTATTAGACACAAAAAATATTGAATTCTTATTAAGAATTGGTATTTTATGCAATGACTCCAGGTTGAATAATAATAATAAAAGATGGAAAATATTTGGAGATCCAACTGAAGGGGCATTGCTTGTTTCAGCCATCAAAGCAGGTTTTAAAAAGAAAGAGTTAGAAAAACATTTTCCAAGGATAGATGAGATTCCATTTGATTCTGAAAGAAAATGTATGACAACAATTCATAAAATCAATAGAGAAAGTGCTGCCTATGTTAAGGGAGCGCCGGATGTAATCCTGACTAAATGCAAATACATCAAAATTAATGGCAAGGTAAAAAAATTAACTGAAGAAGACAAAAAAAGAATCCTGAACATTAATCAGGATATGGCTAATAAAGCCCTGAGAGTTTTAGGCTTTGCATATAAACCATTAACTGGAAAATATAAGTCAACGCCGGAAGAAGTGGAGAAGGATTTAATTTTTGTTGGGTTACAGGCGATGCTTGATCCTCCAAGAGAGGAAGTTAAAGAAGCGATTGTAAAATGTAAAACCGCTGGCATTGAAATTGTTGTAATCACTGGAGATCATAAATTAACTGCAGTTGCAATAGCTAAAGAATTGGGCTTATTTAAAGAAGGTGATAAAGCATTAAGCGGAGATGAGTTAGATAACTTAAGTGATGAAAAACTGGATAGCATAATAGAAGACATAGTAATTTATGCAAGAGTGAGTCCGGAACATAAAGTGAGAATATTAAATGCTTTAAAAAAGAAAGGACATATTGTTGCCATGACTGGTGATGGTGTTAATGATGCTCCTGCTCTTAAAAAAGCTGATATTGGTGTTGCGATGGGCATTACAGGAACAGATGTTGCCAAGGAAGCTTCTGATATGGTGCTAACAGACGATAATTTTGCCTCAATTGTAAGTGCAGTTGAAGAAGGAAGAGGTATTTATAACAGCATTAAACAATTTGTCCAATATACCCTTTCTTCAAATTTAGGAGAAATACTTGTTATTTTCCTGGCAATTCTTATTGGCTGGCCCCTCCCTTTAATAGCCATTCAGATATTATGGGTGAATTTATTAACAGACGGCTTGCCGGGATTAGCATTAGGATTAGACCCCTTCAGCAAAGATATTATGAAAAAACCACCAAGAAAAAGAAAAGAAAATATAATCTCTAAAGAGGTTATTCAAAATATTTTGATAGTTGGATCTATAATGGGAATAGGAACACTTTTCATGTTTTATAGTTACGGAGTCGAAACTGACAAGGCAAGGTCAATCGCTTTTACAACGCTAATTATGTTCCAATTATTTAATGTGCTGACATACCGGGCAAAAAATTTCAAAATTAATATTGAAACAAGCGGATTTCTAATCGGTTCGGTAATTATTTCAGTATTAATGCAGCTTGCTGTACTTTATACACCATTGAATGTTGCTTTTAAAATAGTTCCTATTGGATTATTTGATTGGATTAAAATACTTTTAGTATCCTGCACATTATACATAATATTAGAATCAAGAAAAATGTTTATGAATTATCGGAAAACAAAGTCCTGACCGTGAACCGTGAACCCTAAACTTAAGTAGTTACTATGTTTAAATGGTTTAAAAGGCAACTAGACAAAATCGGGAGCCCAACCCTGGACTGGGTTCAGGTTGAAGTAACAACCCACTGCAATGGAGCCTGCATTTATTGTCCCCATACCCTGATGAAAAACCATTGGACAGGCAAACACATGTCAATAGATCTGTTTCATAAATTGTTCCCTTTTCTCAAATATACGGATATGGTTTACCTGCAGGGGTGGGGAGAACCTCTTCTTAATAACAATATTTTTGAAATGATCCGAATTTGTAAGGATCAAGGGAAATGCGTGGGGTTTACTACAAACGGCATGCTTCTTACCGAAGATACCATTCGAAAGTTGGTTGATTTAGAGCTGGACATTATCGGTATCAGTCTCGCCGGCACCACCGCAACAACCCACAACCAGATCCGCAAAGGGACCGACTTTAATAAACTCGTTTCCAATCTTGAACTGCTGCGCAAGATAAAAGCTGAAAGAAAAACCCATGTTCCGTCGGTGCATCTCGCCTATCTCATGCTCAGATCCAATTTCCATGAACTCAATGAGATTCTTCCCCTTGCAAAAAGGGTGGGAGCAAAACAGATAGTAGTTAGTAACATGACATTGATCATTGATCCGAAACTTTCCGCAGAAGCGATCTTCAACGATACGGAACATATAGATTATTACAACATTACACTGAAGGAGATCAAAGACAAAGCAGCCAGTGAAAACATCATCTTTGACTATCACGGTCCCGGCCTTGACGATACCTCTCAGCGCTGCCGCGAAAATGTTCTCAATGCATGTGTCATCAATGTTGAAGGCGAAGTCGTCCCATGTGTCCTTATTGATCCGGTTCTCTGTGAAAATTGCGAATCTGGTGACCGTAATCCTCCATGTTACATATTCAAAGGTCAATCTTTTCCAATAAGAGGAATTTCCTTTGGCAACATCCAAAACGAAAGCTTAACCCATATCTGGAACAAGAAAGAATACTCTGGCTTCAGAGAGTTTTTTAATCCAAAGATAACGAGAAGCCCTGAGCAAATTATGCCGGAAATGCCTCAATGCTGCGTAACATGTTATAAGCGGCTGGGAGCGTAGGAAAAAAACATCACAAAGATCCCGAATGTCCGCGAGGCGCAAAATTCATCGTGTTTTCCATGTGAATTTCCGCCTCGAAGAACTCCTCTATCTCGGTGTAATACAACGCACTGGCATCAATGTAATTTTCATCAATGAAACAAATAATGGGCGCCACCGCCGGCGTTTTTTCAACCCAGGGGGCTGCAATGAACATAAATGCCCAGATAATGAATATGCACAGGAACAGGCGAGCCCATCGCCAGGCTAAAGGTAAAAAGCGTCTCAGCCCCAAGCTCGTTCCAACTCCCCTTTGACTTATTGTAGTTTCCATGGTTAAATCCGTGCTGTGATCTCCGGAAAGACCAGATAAAACATTATGTATGCCATTAGAAGCGTGAGCATCAGATTAAATGACTGGCCGCACACATAGAGAATAAAAGGTTTGCCTCCCTTGAAATATTTTTTCAGTTCACGGAAATTGGTGGCTAATCCTATGCTGACAAAAGCCAGACAGAAGAACCATCCCCTGAAAATCTTCGACAGCCCCCTGATAGCTCCATGGTCTATTAATGCATGGGATACATCACTGCCAAGGTATTCATACACTACAGAGAAGACAACAGACGCGGTGATAAATCCCAATACGAACTTGGGGAAGCGGTGCCAGATTTCCATAGCTCTCACTTTCTGCCCGGGGACACATTCAACCCGCGCGCACCAGTAAACAGCAACGCCAAAGGCGATTACTCCGATCAGGACATTCTGGATCATCTTTATGGTGGCAGCCACATAAAGTGCCCGTTGGCTCAAAAAGGCTCCGGCAGCAGCCACAGCGCCGGTGGAATCAATAGTTCCGCCCATCCACGCCCCTCCCAGAATATAGGGCATTCCCACCAGCTTAATGACAGCGGGCATAGCAATCATCATAATGGAGGTAAAAACCAGAGAAAATCCGACGGCAAGGGTCAGCTCCTCCTTCTTGGCTCGACATGCGGCGGCAGTGGCTATGGCTGCCGAGACGCCACACACGGACATGTCTGCCGAGATGGTCATATTGAGCGTTTTAGACGGTATCTTGACGACCTTCTGTCCAAATATATAGGTGGAGATGAGCACAGTGGGGGTAACCACCCATGCCACGAAGATCCCCGGGACACCGATTAAGAGTATTTTCCCAAACAGTATTTCAGCGCCCAATAGCACGAGCCCTGTCTTGATATAATATTCAGTTTGAACAGCAGGCATCACCCACTTGGGCGTTCCCACTGTGTTACTTATAATAAGGCCGAAGAGAATGGCCCATGCAGCGTATCCAATACCGTAATTTTTCATCGTTGCATTGCCTTCTGCGATGTAAGCCAGAATAGCCATAAAAAAGATAAAAACAAAGCCCGCCATGAATTTTGTCATCGAATTGCCCATAATCTTCCATCCGATCCCAAAAAAAAACAGCCAGAGCAATCATAATACAAATAAGGGATGGTATAAGGTTGTAAGAATGGGCATCAATCTTAGACTCAGCCTTTGAGGCTTTTGTGTGGGCGGCGCGCCATGCATCTATTACATTGCTTGCTTCAGCATTGAGGGTTTCATCATTAAAGCCTGCGGCAGACGCTGCGTCTTCAGCCGCCTTCGCCTTTTCCAAAGCCGCGGCGCCTTTCTTCCGGGCGGCTTCGTATTTGACCATCGCCTTTGCCTGGACTGCCTCTGCCGCCTCTTCGTTAATAAAAAGAGCGTTCAAAGGGTTCGCGCTCCATTTTTTTGGTTTGCTTAAGAAATTCTTTATTTTTTTTCCAAGTTGGGAACTGGTCGCTTTAAGTCCCGTTTTAGCATCTACAGCCTGATACCAGGCAATGGTCTTGAACGGCGCCCTTTGCGACTCCGCCTCCAATGTGGCATTGGCGTTGGCAATAGTTTCCTGCATATCGGCGGGACCCCTCGGAAAATAAATTACAATGCCAATGATAAGCAACAAAAAACCAAGCCAGATAGCCCAGTAATCTTCGAGCTTCCAAAAATCAGAAAAACTGCTTTTCGCCTCGCACGTAATGACATCCGCGTTTTGATCCTCTCTTTTTTTATCTTCCATTGCTACCTCACAAAATGACTAAGTTGCTTTTTACGAACCCATACCGAACATAAAAACATAAAAGTCTTTTTTTTAAGTATACAATAATCGGGTATTAATTGTCAAAATAATTAATCTGGACTTTTTTGACAGGATTTACATGATTTCTTTATTTGGCTTACTTCTTGATAATCCCGCATATTCTGTCAAAAACAATTTTTAACGCTTTTCAAGCGGGTTTTGTTGACATGACAAACTCCTCTGTCCATCATTAAAACACTTTTTCCCATACCAGTCGATCTGTCTGCATATTCCCATGATAACACTTACTTCTCTGGCCTGCAAATGTAACCGTATAAAAAGATGGCGTAATTTGTTCATCCAGTAATCGGGATTTTCATTATTTATATAGCTTATTCTCACCAGTATATCTTTAAGCTGATCATACATACCTTCCAGCTCATGACTAGTTGCAAGACGAGGGACAAAATCCTGGCTTTCCGCACAACCGGCATTAAATATTTCATAACAAACAATCATTACAGCTTGAGCTAAATTAATGGAAGAAAAGTCCGCTGTCGGAATATTAACAAGGGCGTCACAGAATCTTATATCCTCGTTGGAAAGCCCCCTGTCCTCAGGACCAAAAATTATGGCAATATTGTTATCTCTTGAAATGGGTATCAGGCTTTGAGCAAGTTTTGAGGGACTCTTTACAGACAGACGATGTTTTCCTGTCCTGGCGGTTGTTCCAACAACATAACTATAAGGTGAAAGTGCTTCTTTAAGTTCTTCATAAAACTCTATTTGCTCAACAACTTCAGCAGCGGCATGGGTAGCCAGTTTCATAACTTTGGTAAAATCGTAGTTTATCGGGTTAACCAGTACAAGCCTGCCTATCCCCATATTACGTAAAGCGCGAGCGGCAGCCCCAATATTTTCAGAACATCGGGGCTGTTTCAAAATAATGGAAATATTGTCAAAATTTACTTTCTTTTTCATCAGTTAACTATTTCGAAACTGTTGAAAAAGTAACCGATTTCAAAGTCAGATGATTTCTTTGAGTCTGAACCGTGAACAACATTCTTTTCAATATCTGTAGCAAAATCCCTTCGGATAGTGCCTTCCTCAGCTTCCTTGTAATTTGTCGCACCCATTAAATCACGGTATTTTAAAATTACATTCTCTCCCTCAAGTACCATTACGACAACCGGACCTGATGACATAAAGTTTGTTAAACTGTCAAAGAATGGACGTTCTTTATGAACAGCGTAAAAACCCTGTGCCTGCTTCTCGGTCATTTTCAGCATCTTCATGGCAATAATTTTCATATTGCTGTTTTCAAGTCTTTTAATAACTTCGCCTGTCAGACCGCGGCCAACTCCATCCGGCTTGATTATTGATAATGTTCTCTCCATATTTCTTCTTATCCTTTCCTGTAAATTTCGATTCATGGTTTACATATATATAAACTACTACGCATGTCAAACACTTAGCACGGCAACGTCAAAGTCGAGGATAAATTTGGGAAATAACACTATTTCAAAAAAATATTGCCTCACGCAAAGACGCTAAGTTTTATTTTTTTCTTTGCGAGCTTGGCGCCTTTGCGTGAGAAAAGAACTTGCGCAAAAATAAGTTGCCTTTATTGTTTTATGGCTTAAATTAAATATTTTACATACTAATAATTATAAGATATATAGGTATCCTTCATTCACCAGTTTACACTTTTTTCGAAAAAGCGTGTATTATCGAATTGAAGGTTGATGCCGAAACTGGAAATTTGAAATTAGGTAACGCATCTACATCTTAGTATTTTTTCCAATTTCTATTTTCAAATTTCACTGCCAAAATACAAGATCAACAAAGTGTAAACTACTTTTGACTTGTCGTGAAGGATGCCGATATATAGTTTATTTAATTTTCGTTTTAGGGGGAAAATAATGAAAGTTTTGATCAGCGATAATCTCGGTGAAGCCGGAATTAAAATGTTTCAAGAAGAAGAAGGGTTTGAAGTAGATGTTAATGTTGGATTGTCTCCGGATGAACTTAAAGAAATCATCGGAAACTATGATGCCCTTGTAATACGGAGCGCTACACAAGTAACAGATGATCTTCTGCAAAAGGCAACCCGTTTAAAAGTCATAGGCCGTGCAGGTATCGGTCTCGACAATGTGGATATACCAGCGGCAACGAAAAGAGGTATAGCCGTGATGAATACGCCCGGTGGCAATGTTATTACCACTGCTGAGCATACGTTAGCTCTAATGCTTTCATTAACACGCAATATACCATTGGGGACTTCATCATTGAAGGCTGGACGCTGGGAAAAAAAGAATTTGCAGGGCAGAGAGCTGTATAACAAGGTTCTTGGTGTTATAGGGTTTGGTAAAATCGGCTCAATTATTGCAGATCGGGCACGCGGACTCAAAATGCAGGTTATTATATATGATCCTTTTGTTGTGCCGGAACTTATAGAAAAGGCAGGATTTAAATATGCTTCTCTGGACGAATTATACGAAAAATCTGATTACATAACTCTGCACGTTCCAAAGCTTAAAGAGACCACCGGCCTTATCAATAAAGATGCTATTGATAAGATGAAGGACGGCGTTATGATTATAAACTGTGCTCGCGGTGGTATTGTTAAAGAAGATGATCTTTATGAGGCCATGAAATCGGGAAAGGTAGCTGGAGCAGCCCTGGATGTTTTCGAAATCGAGCCTCCTTTCAACTCACCCATCCTTAAAATGGATCGCCTGGTATGTACTCCGCACCTCGGAGCATCTACCCGGGAAGCCCAGACCAATGTTGCGGTTGCAGTCGCAGAACAGATAATTGACTATCTTAAAAACGGAACTATAATAAATGCTGTAAATATTCCCTCTGTGACCGGCGAACTCATGGCAAAGCTTGGACCTTTTTTAACACTTGCGGAGAGGATTGGCTGCCTTCAGGCACAGCTTGCAAGCTGGCCTATAAATGAAGTAGTTATTGATTATACAGGAGATTTTATGGGCCTTGACCTTTCACCTGTTTCAAGGGCTATAATGAAAGGGCTGCTTACTCCTGTGGTAAAAGATGATGTAAATTTCGTCAATGCAATTGTTCTTGCAAAGGAAAGGGGTATTAGAGTTACAGAGACAACTCATTCTAAATCCGAAGATTATTTAAATCTGATAACTGTACGCGCAATCAGTCCTGAAACAACTACCACAGTGGAAGGAACATTATTCGGCAAAAAAGAGCCGAGAGTTGTTAAAATAAATAATTTCAGGGTTGAAATGGTCCCGCAGGGACATCTGGTTCTTATAAACAATATTGATAAGCCGGGCGCCATAGGCAGTATTGGTATTACCCTCGGAGAAAATGATATTAACATAGATAAGATGCAGGTCGGCCAGGAAAAAGAGGGTGAAAGAAATATTATTTTTCTAAGAACTGATATACCAATCCCCAATGATGTCCTTGAAAAATTACGTGCCCTGCCGCTTGTTAAGAGTGTTATATCCTTTGAACTTTAAGATTGATGGATTGCGGATAATTAATAAGGAGATTAGCCATGTCGGAAGAAAAATCAGGCTTTACTGTAAAAGACCGGAGAATTTTTGCTGAAGAAAGTGAAGAAGAAAAAAAAGAGCCTCCAAAACAAGAAACTAAAGAAGAAGAAAAAGAAGAAAAAGAGCCCCAAGCTCCTTTGCCGGAAATAAATTTTGCAACCTTTATAGTTTCCTTAAACGCATCTGCTTTGTTACATCTTGGTGTTATGGAAGACCCTATCGCAGGCAAAAAGGTTAAAAATCTTTCCATGGGAAAACAGACAATAGATATTTTAGGTATGCTTGAAGAAAAAACAAAAGGGAATTTATCAAAAGAAGAAGAGAATTTGCTGAAAAATATTCTTTATGATCTCAGGATAATTTATGTCAAAGAACAGAAATAACGGTTTACAGTTCACGGTTATCGGTTAACAGTTTTATGTTTTTAGTAACCGTTAACTTTAAATCGTTAATCGTAAACTGTTACAAACAGGGATAGGTTATAGAAAATACAAAAAGGAATTGTTTTATGACAAATTGTAAAAATATAAAAAAAACAACAGGTAAAAAGGCCTTTTTTACCATCATATCTATTATCTCAGCCTTTCTGGTGGTTTCAATTTTTTACCCGGCACAAGTCTCTGAGGCAAAAACAAAAGTCTCCTATCAGATACCGGAAAATTTCACCGACCTTGCAAAAATGGCAAGCCCTGCTGTTGTCAATATAAGAACCGTCAAAACAATAAAGGGCGGAGGCCGTGTTTATCAACATTTTTTCAACAGCCCTTTTGGCAAACAAGACCCTTTAAATGACTTTTTCGGCAAATTTTTCGGCAATGAGTTCCAGAAGGAATTTAAGCAGAGAAGTTTAGGTTCCGGTTTTATTATTGATAAAGAAGGTTATATTGTTACCAACAATCATGTTATCGAAGACGCAGACAAGATCAAGGTAAAGCTTAAAAACGGCAAAGAGTTTGATGCTGAAATCGTTGGTCGCGATCCCAACACTGACATTGCCCTTATCAAAATAAAATCAAAGAACAACCTTCCTGTTGTAAAACTGGGTGATTCCGATGCGTTGGAAGTCGGTCAGTGGGTTGTGGCTATAGGCAGCCCGTTCGGACTGGAGCATACAGTTACTGCAGGCATTGTAAGCGCTAAAGGACGTATTATCGGCTCAGGACCTTATGATGATTTCGTACAGACAGATGCCTCAATAAATCCCGGCAATAGTGGAGGCCCTCTTATTAACATGAAAGGAGAGGTAATAGGAATAAATACAGCTATAATTGCCAGTGGCCAGGGATTAGGATTTGCGATTCCTATAAATTCTGCAAAAAGGATTGTAGACCAGCTTAAAAGCAGCGGCGAGGTCACAAGGGGATGGCTTGGTGTAGGAATCCAGGATCTCAGCGAAGAACTCTCGGAATATTATGGAATTAAAGAAGGAAAAGGTGTTCTTGTAACTGAAGTATTCCCTGGCGATCCGGCTGACGAGGCCGGAATAAAGCCAAAAGATATTGTACTTTCTGTAAATGGTAAAAAGGTTGAAAATACTCGTGAACTCAGCAAGTTGATTGCTGATACAAGTGTAGGAGATACAGTTAATATAAAAGTATTACGTAACGGAATTGGAAAAAAAATCGGAGTTAAAATTGTAAAAAGAGAGGATGATAGGATCACCGGCCTCACACC
>Ga0255426_10253_pt1 | contig 10387 bp, 10 predicted proteins | sample ANMaggSeSYBR02J9_FD_182666 | JGI IMG/M metagenome (GOLD analysis project Ga0255426, IMG submission 182666) | Sediment cell enrichment communities from methane seep in Santa Monica Basin, California, United Staets - ANME aggregate JGI... | ecosystem: Environmental > Aquatic > Marine > Cold seeps >...
ACTGAAGCATCAGGATTTTTATCAATGGCTATCAAGCCAGGATCAATCAACGATATTCCCTATTTCTGGTAAGACGGATTTGCGGCGTCTTTATGACGAATATAAAAAATCATTTGGTTCCATTCGCCGGTGCATTAACTTCTTCGAGCGACTGCCAGATCAGCAGAAAAAGAGACTCTGTCATTCAATTCAGATCGACGGAACCCCAATCGCCTCAATAAAAGAACTGGCTCAATTCCTTTACAATCTTCGAAGTGAGTTTGTTCATGCGGCTCAACTGGTCCTTTACGTCAATGATTCAACAATTTATCACCTTAAAAAGAAGGGACTAAATCAGAGTAGCTTATCGCTCGGTATACTATTAGATGCCTTCGAAGAAGGTATCCTTGCTTATTTTAGGAATGGAATATAACCTTGCTGCTTCACCGGGCTGGCTGGGCCGCGCCGCTTTATCCAACCGAGCAGCGCCAATGCCGTCTGTTTTAACCAAGACAGTGCTGCCAACCGCCAGCCCGTGAGCAGGTTTTTGGAGATCAGGAGAATCGATGAAATTCACACCTATTGCTCTATTTATAATATTAAGCCTGTCGCCCTTATCAGCACTTGGAAATTGTCTGAAGGGAAATTGTGTTGATGGACAAGGCACTTTCATAACTGACGATGGGGACAAATATGTAGGAAGTTTTAAAAACAACAAGTTCGAAGGTGTAGGCCAATACTACTATGTTGATGGTAGCACTTATAAAGGAATGTTTAAAAGAGGTCAGTTTGACGGCCAAGGTATATATAAATCTTCGGATGGTAAAATATATGAAGGTGAATGGAAAAAAGGACTACCAAATGGACAAGGTGTTTTTCGATATTCTGACAATAGTGTATCTAAAGGCCATTTTAAAAACGGTAAATTAGACGGATTTGGAACCTATTTGTACCCCGACGGCAAGAAATTAGAAGGCGAATGGAAAAATGGTGAATTTCTAAAAGAATCTCCAGACAAAAAAGTCATTTCAAAATGCGCATTTTCTCGTGAAGAGTTAGCTTATTATGTGAATGAAAATGCCAAAAACCTGCCAATTAAAACAGATTCAGTTACAAGTATCACTGGCATAATGCTACTTTCGAATAATACAATACTATGGCGGTATATTTTATATAAAGAAAAACTAATGAATATATTTGCTCAGTCGGAAAAGATGACGGTTAAAGAATTTCAGAAGGCTGCAATTGGTGCTTACGGAAGTGTTGATGAATATGTAGAATTTTGGAAAGAAAATGTTATGAAAGAAAACATCATTAATAGGAATTGTAGCACTCCTTCTGTAAGGAAATTCTTGGATGGAGGGGTAACTCTAAAGCACTCTTATTACGACATGCAGGGATCCCAATTTATTGAAGTTATCGTTGATAAGAATAATTGTAAATGAAATCGATGGATAACGATTTCCTTTAGTATGGCTGCTTTTAGTTTTTGAAAGGATAAACGAAATGGAAATTGTTTTTCAGTGGACTCAAATCAAATTGCCAGAAGATCAAAGACTAACAATAGAAAAGCGATTTTCAGATGACTTCTTCTGATGAAGGATACTTTTGACGTTCGGAACGTTTCCGGCAAGGCACGGATTCTTTTCGATCACATGGCTGCCCATAATTACGAAGGTGTAAGTATTTTCTGGGTAAGACGTTTGGTAGCGTTTGATGGGGAAGAAGCGGCAATCAAACATTGGCAGCTCAAACGCAATGGGAAAAAACGAGGAATTGTGGAGGTTTTGATACATGATTCATAACGAAGAAGAGTATAAAACGACACAGGAGAGGATCGCCTACTTCCAAAAGCAGGTCTCACATCTTCGCAAGATGGAAACAAATCTGGAGAATTATCGTATGTCAGCAACCAGTTTTCTGGCAGAGATAGACCGCATGAACTTGGAACTCCGAGAGTACTTGTGGGCGTATCCAAACCAGCTTGCTGAAAGCCAAAAGACTGCGTAACAAGGCCGAACCATCTGCTTCACTTGACCGCAGAAGCCGTGCCGCTTTAGACTAATTGTTGTTTTACGACAGTTCATCACTTTTTTGATAGTTTTTCGGATAGCGTCTGCGGCAAGTGAGCAGTACGATGTCAATAATACCAATATTTATACGCTAAAAAACTTTTGATTCTGTATCGCAATAATGATACATGTATTAAGTATGAAAGAATTCATCGCATACGAAGGAGAAGCTTTAACCGTTGAATGGTTTTTTGATAAAAAGGGGAAGAGTGAAGCACTTGATTTTTTTGAAACTCTTTCTAATGCCCAAAAACGAAAAACATTGATGCTTTTCAAAAGAATTGGCGATTTCGGTAAAATATCAGACATTACAAAATTCAGAAATGAAGGCGAGAAAATATTTGCTTTTAAGCCTCAGCCAGACCGGTTTCTATCATTCTTTTTTGTAGGGAAAAAGATTGTAGTAACAAATGGATTTCGTAAAAAGGGTCAAAAATTGCCTCAAAAAGAAAAAGATTTGGCTCTAAAAAGAATGAAAAATTACGACTCAAGGGTGAAAAATGGAGATTATTATGAAGAATAAAAAAAAGTCAACCTTTGATCGAGTTATGAGCGATTCAGAACAAAAGAAAAAATTTGAAAAAGAATATGTGCAATTTCTTTTTTCTGAATTGTTGCTTGAAGCTATGGCTGAAGAGCATATTAGCGTAAGAGCACTTTCCAAAAAATCCGGCGTCTCTACCTCTGCAATTCAAAATATGAGATCAATGAAGTCGACTAATATAACCATTAAAACGATGGCATCATTATTAAAGCCATTGGGTTATCAATTAGCAGCCACAAAAGGTAGAAGGACCGTAAAATTAACCGCTTAAAAAAAATCCGCTTTGGCTCCTTTGTTACCGACAAGCCGTGTCCACAAGACATTGATATCTTTCTTCTGATGAAGGATACTTTTGACGTTCAGAACGTTTCCAGCAAGGTACGGATTCTTTTCAAGGCACATGGCGTTTAAAAATACGAATATCATTACAAATGTGATGATATCCATATCCGTATAATTAGTCCGTCATAAGACTACTGTGGAAAAGAGAATATTATTGCCAAATAGTTCCTGATTATTGTATTATATAAAATATGAATGAGATATTCGAGAGAATTCTGAGACTGATTGAAGGTAAGGAGGTTATAATATCCGACCATGGTTATGATGAGCTTGCGGAAGACAACATTTTCGTCAGGGATATCATGGCAGGAGTTTCGGATGCATTAGTTATAGAAGATTATCCTGACTATCCAAAAGGTCCATGTGTATTGGTATTACTGAAAGATCGTTTTGACAACCCGATACACGTAGTTTGGGGAATCCCCAAGGGGGCTTTTTCACCGGCCGTTTTGGTTACTGCTTACAGGCCTGATGCCGATCTGTGGACAACAGATTTTCTGAGGAGGATATAATGAAAAAAATACGACGTACAAAGCTCGTGTACGAGGGACAATATGTTGCCGAGGTTGATGTCGAATTGATCGATATGAATAAAGGATGGTCCCCTTATTTATCTCTTGATGATGCATACAAGCTGGATGATATTCGCAATGCATTGCGGCTGGGTGACGTTAAGAGTGCGGCGCAACTTGCTCGCATTTTTACTCTCACCCCTATCGCAGTATAGTAATTTGCCGGAGAACAAGCGGATCAACTCTGACTGAAAAAGCCAGGCCATTTTTAGATTTCTACTCATTTCATCGTTTATAATTACCTCTTTACTTTTAACCATCTTTTTGCTTGCTTTTTCAGCAGGTTATCCGTGTCGTTATACAATCAAACACTTGGTAATAAATTACCAGGCTATTTTCAAATGTTCCCACGGGACAGAATAAGAATTTGCCTGACTTGTGGATATGTCCACAATCAAGCACAATTTATGAAATTGTTAACTATAGACTTTCAGATAATTAATTTCACAAGGCCAGAAGGAGGAAGGCGTATTAGTTATACGTCCACGTTCCTAACGCAGTGAAATTAATTATCTGAAAGTCTATAACTGAATTTACAGGCTGTCCCGCCTTACGTTGGTAGTCATTATCAATCAGCACGCCGAAGGCGTACCACAACTTTAGGCATTTTAGGCACTTTTATGGTACCGAATTCATTAGGCATAAAATGGAAATTTCTATACTATAGACTTTTAGGAGGTACGGTTTGTCAAACAAAATTCAACTCACGATCAACGGAAAAAAAACCACAGTAAAATCCGGCGTCACTATTTTACAGGCAGCAGAAGAATCAGGGATAAAGATACCAACCCTTTGCTATCAAGAACACCTCAAGCCATTGGGACGATGCCGTTTATGCATAGTTGAAATTGAAGGCCACGATCGTATGGTTACATCGTGTGTCGCAAAGGTCAAAGAAGGAATGGTTATAGATACCAATTCGGAACGGGTCCGCCAGGCCCGTCAAAATAAATTAGAATTGATTCTGTCAAAACACTATGGAGATTGCGTAGCCCCATGCCACCTCACATGCCCGGCAAACGTGGATATCCAGGGATATCTTGCGCTGCTTGCAAACGGTCAATATCTGGAAGCATTAAAACTCGTTAAAGAACGCTGCCCAATGCCCCTGGTAATCGGAAGGATATGTCCCCATCCTTGTGAAACCGAATGCCGGAGACAAAGAGTTGACGAACCTGTTTGTATTAACTTTGCAAAACGTTTTCTTGGTGATTATGAACGAAATAATTATAAAAAATTAATTACATGCCTCCCCGAGCCTTCAGGTTACAGGGTTGCCGTGGTTGGAGGAGGACCGGCCGGGCTCTCCACTGCCTTTTATCTGAGGCAAATGGGCCATGAAGTGACTATATTTGAGGCCATGCCTGAGTTGGGCGGACAATTACGATATGGAATCCCTGATTACCGCCTTCCAAGACACATACTTGATCTTGAAATAGAATCAATTCTGCAGATAGGGATTGAAGCGAAAACCAATGTGGCCCTGGAAAAAGATTTCACCTTTGACAGCCTGTTTGCAGAAGGTTACAGCGCGATTTTTTTAGGCATCGGGTGTTGGGGTTACCGCAATCTGAGAATACCAGGAGAAGAACTTCATGGCGTAATTGAAGGCACAAAATTTCTTACAGATGTTTCACTAAGAAAAAATGTCGAAATTGGAAACAGGGTGATTGTTATAGGCGGCGGCAATACCGCAATTGACGCAGCACGAACTGCTTTCCGACTGGGAGCAAAAAATGTCGCTATATACTATCGTCGATCAAGAGTAGAAATGCCGGCTCTTGCAGCAGAGGTTGATGCTGCAGAAGAGGAAGGAATCGAAATAAATATACTTGTCGCTCCTTCACGGCTTATTGGTGAAAACGGCAAGTTAAAACAGATGGAATATATAAGTATGAGGCTCTGCGAAAAAGATTCCAGCGGAAGGTGCAGGCCGGGACCCATATCCGGTTCAGAAAAAACAGTTGATGCTGATACTGTAATAACTGCTATCGGCCAGGTACCTGAAATGTCTTGTTTGCAGAATGATGAAATTGGCCAAGAGTGCGAAACCACACGCTGGGGAACAATTGTTGCGCACACGGGAACTCTTCAGACAAATGTAGTAGGGGTCTTTACCGGAGGAGACGTCTTTACCGGCCCCAAGACAGTGGTGTCAGCTTTTAGTGCGGGCAGGCGAGCCGCTCACTCCATTGATCTGTTCCTGCGCAAAAAGCCTGTAAAATCCCCTAAAATGCCTTTTAACATAAGCAAAGGTCCCCTTGATAAAGTCGATTTACAAAACTTCGTCGGTGTTGCAAAGAAAGCAAGGGCAAAAATGCCGGAACTTCCTGCAGGTGCCCGGCGCAATAACTTTGAAGAAGTAGATTTGGGGTTTTCAGAAGAAACTGCCGTCCAGGAGGCAAAGAGATGTCTTTCATGCGGATGTATTGATGCCTTTGAATGCGAATTGAGAAAATATGCCACAGAGTATGGGGTAGATATTTCAAACATTGAAATCTGGCAGGAGAAAAAGTTTGAAATAGACGAAACTCATCCTTACATCATAGTTGATCCGAACAAATGCATTAACTGCAGGCGATGCATGCGTAATTGCTCTGAATACCAGTGTTCAGATGCAATCAAGTTAGAACCACTTGAATATGATCAAAAAGGCAAGGCAACATTTTTCGGACCTGTAATCAACGACAATTGTGTTTCATGCGGTTTATGCGTGAGCAACTGTCCCACAGGCGCCCTTATTGAAAAAACAAAAAAACAACCAGGCCCTTTCCATCTTGAAACTACTTCAACCACTTGTTCTGTATGCGGCTGCGGATGTAATTTGATATTAAACCATATTGGCAATGATCTGGTCAAAATAACATCAGATCTGAAAAAAAAGCCGAATTACGGCCATCTCTGTATTGATGGAAAGTTCAGATATAAAGATGCAAATGGAAGAAAAAGGCTGGATAAGCCGTTAGTCAAGCAAAACGGGCAATTTATTCCTGTAGAATGGGATGAGGCGATTTCCCATGTTGTTCAGCGGCTCAAAACGCTTCAAAAAACATATGGCCCTGAATCTTTTGCAGGGATTGCAACACCGGCATGCACAAATGAAGAAGCATATCTGTTTCAGAAATTTTTAAGAGCTGTACTTAAAACTTCAAATATCGATTTTTTCAATAGCCAGTCTGAAATAGATATTTCCCCTGAATTCATTTCGCTGTTTTCGACTACGTCTGAATATAGAACTATTGAAACCGCAAAACAGATTCTTATCACCTCTGACAATCCAGTTGCTCAATATCCAGTAATCGATGTGCTTGTCAGACGCGCTCAAAGAAAGAACAAAGCGACGGTCGCTTTTGTGGATAAAGCATTACCTGATATTTCAAACGAACTGCCGACCGTTTTTCTTTATTCAAAGGAAATCTTTAAGTGGGATACAAATCAGCTTGAACAACTTCTTTCAATGTCCGGAAAGGGATTTTTGCATCTTTTTCCGCTTGTTTTTAAATCCAATGGTCTTGGCTTGCTTAATATGGGCGTTTCACCAAACTTCTTCCCCGGACAAAAGCGGGCAAATGATATTGAGGAACGCAAAAAATTAGAAACTGCCTGGAAAACAAATCTGCCTGAGCAGCCAGGATTATCAATAGGCAAAATACTGGAAAAAACTCTTACAGAAGATATTCGTGTAATTTATTTGATGGGAGACATTCCTGAAGATATTGAACATGATCAGACCATAAAAAACTCTCTTTCCAAGGCTGAACTCTTTATAGCTCAATCACCTTATCGTTCACGATTATTGTCCGCCGCAGAAGTAATCCTGCCCCCACTTCCAATTGAAGAGTCAGAGGGAACAATAACAAATATCGAAGGTAGAATAAGTCCGTTATCTATTCCGGTTTCTATGCGTGGACAAAATAAACAGGGAAGAGAAATAATTGCCCGGATCTCCGCCCTAATGGGTTATCCGATGACTTTAAACGGTTTGGATGCAATAAGTTTTGACAGGATAACAGGATAAACAAGATGTTCTTAAAAGAATTAGTAACTTCTCAATAAGTTTCTGTGCCAAACGTCATTCCCGTGAAAACGGGAATCCAGAAAATCCGAAAAAGTACTGGATTCCCGCCTTCGCGAGAATGACGATAAAAATTTAATCCAGAATATCCTGTAAATCCTGGTCAAAAAAATAATATTTAAAAGCGCTAAACTGCTGCAGAAATTAATTAACATATTTTGTCTTAAGATGCCGTATTACACTCTTTATTACCTTGGGGAATGAAAAAGAAATATCATTCAATTTTTCCGGGAAAAGATATTTTTCCGACCTTACATCAGAAACATCATCTCCTTCTATTTGAATATCCCTTAACCTGCATCCATTAATGCCGTATTTTCTGGCGGTTTTAAGCAACGGCACCCTGGCCGGATTTATATTGAATACATCACAAATAACCCTGTCAATGCTTAGACAGTTTATTCCGGCAAAGAGCAGGCCGGCACGTCTCACAGGCCCGCCGCGAGGGCCTTTCTTTTCCATAATATCTATAGCATCAACAATGGTAAAGCATGGACGCACCTGCTCGTAAATGGCAAGAAGCATCAATGAAAATTTTTCGTGACTGGCATGGGCTTTAAAATGTTTCCAAGCCTTAACCTTCCCGGAAACCAGACCGAAAAGATTTTTAACCGCTCCTGAAAAAAGCATCTGGCTGTGGGCCTTAAACTTTGGGATATTAATTATTTTATCAAAATCTCTGACTGTATCAGTTATTCGTATTTTATCATTAAACGATCTGTTTGCCCTGAAAGATACAACAGGAATATTGTCTTTTTTAAGCAAAAGCAGCAACCCGCAAGCTGCAGCAACCTGATGGACACTCCCGAATGCCGGGCTGTCTCCAACCGCAGACAAACCGCCGGCCGCTATAACGATATCCGCCACAGATTTCACAACAAAGGGATGCGTTGTAATGCCCGACCTTGCAGAATCTTTTACCAGCAAATTCGGTTTTAGCAGGATCTTTTCGCCCTTATTTACAAGTGATTCAATCCCGCCAAAATATGAAAATGTTCTTTCGATATTTTTGGTAAGATATAGTTTGTCATAGTCAGGACATTTTATTATTACTACCCTGTTCATTTTATCAGTATGTATAAGATCCATCAGCTTGATTTCTTAAGTGGAAAATATTACGAATTCAGCAATGTGTAATTAGGAATATAATGTCTGATAAGATATATGAAAGCAACCTCAAAATCTTGATATTTCGTAACAATTTAGCCTTTTGAAAAAGAATCTGACAGGATAACAGGATAAACAAGATTTGTAAGCGTTCACGGAACATTGAAATTAGAAATTAGAAATTTGGCCTTCATGCTTTTGTACTGTTCTTCCCAATTTCCAGTTTCAAGTTTCAAGCCGTGAACGGCTACAATAATTTAAATCCTGAATATCTTGTAAATCCTGTCCAAAAAAATAATACTTAAAAGAGCTAAGGTGTTACTATATTTCCAGCAATTCCCGCTGCAAAACAGCTTAACCTGTTGAAATTACTGTATTTTGTTTAAATAAGTTCACGAAACGAAAGTCTAACATATTGATATTGTTAGTTTTTCGTAAGTAAATTTTTTGTTGTAATATCAAGCTGTTAAAGTTTTCGTCGTAAACTATTTTTGGTAATTTGTAATAATTTGAATAGGTTAAATCGTTTTGCAGCGGGAATTGCTGCTATATTTCTAACCTTTAATGCTACACGACATTGATTTGGAGTTAAAAATGAAACTATTTGACAGCCACTGCCATCTTGATGACAGCGCATATGATAAAGATATTGATGATGTAATAAAACGCGCAAATGAAGCTGGTGTTTCTGCAATTATGATAGTTGGAACAAACAAGGATTCTTCCAATAGAGCTGTGGCGCTGGCAGAATCCCATAGTGGTTTGTATGCCTCTGTAGGTATTCATCCACACGATGCAAAAAACTGTTCAGAACAAGTTCTTTCATATCTGATTAAACTTGCCAAAAACAAAAAAGTCCGGGCATGGGGAGAAATCGGCCTTGACTTTAACCGAATGTATTCTCCAAGAAAAGATCAGGAAAAATGGTTTGCCAGGCAGCTTGAAAGCGCCGACGAATTAGACCTTCCAGTTATTTTTCATGAAAGGGACAGCAATGGCAGACTTCTTGAAATCCTCAAAGAAAAACATGGTAAGGAAAGAAAAGGGGTCATTCACTGTTTCAGCGGGAACAAATCAGAATTATATCAATACATAGAGCTTGGTTTTTACATCGGTATAACCGGAATATTAACAATAAAAGGTCGAGGCGCTGAACTCCGAAAGCTTGCTTCCCTTATTCCGGCAGATCGCATACTTGTCGAGACAGATGCGCCATACCTTACCCCCTCACCTGAAAAGAACCGTACTAAACGCAATGAACCGGCATTTGTTAAATCAGTCCTTATTAAACTGGCAGAAACAAGAAAAGAAGATCCGGAATATCTTTCTGATATCATATGGGAAAACACCTGCAAATTGTATAAATAATCTTTAATAGTTTCAATATGTTTACTGTCAAAAAAAGTTTGACTACCAATCTGCCTTGTCTTACCCTGAAGTAAGAAAATGGACATTTCGGATTTTTTAATCGCGCACTCAGCAAAATCGCCTTATTATTCTTTTTCGCATGCAATAATGCACGAAAACAAATCGGGCTTTTAGGCCCGCTACATCAAAGTTGTGTGGAAACAACAATATGAAAAAAATCACCATTCAATTCCTGAAGAAATATAAAATGCCATCCATAGTATCAGGATCTCTAATATTCCTGGGGGGTATAGCCGTTCGTTACCACAATCACGTAACCCACTTATAT